>Ga0315314_1000759_pt1 | contig 32295 bp, 32 predicted proteins | sample TDP9_MG_FD_203631 | JGI IMG/M metagenome (GOLD analysis project Ga0315314, IMG submission 203631) | Freshwater sediment microbial communities from Lake Towuti, South Sulawesi, Indonesia - TDP9 | ecosystem: Environmental > Aquatic > Freshwater > Lake > Sediment | place: Indonesia: South Sulawesi... | reverse complement strand
AGGTCGAAGCGGACATCAGAAGTCTTCGATACGCTATTAAGGTTCTAGATGAAGGAACAGAGCTTAATGTGCATGGAATTCGCTGTGAAATTGAACAACTGAATGAGAGATATACAAACGAGATAGCCTACCTCAAGCCTGTGGTGGAGAAGAAGATCAAGGATTTAGTGAAGAAGCGAGAGACCGAGGTCGCAAAGATAACCAAAGCCACAGAGAAGAAGCTGAAAGCAGCGATCAAGGAGAAAGAAAAATTCGAACGTAGACTACAGGCGCTGGAGCGAAACGCAGTTCTGCTCCACAACAGAGTTAAGACCTCTGAACGTAAGAAAAATGAACCTCAGGTAGCCCGTTGGAGCTACGAGCTCAAGAGATGCCGAAGAGAGATCGACGGAATTACCACAGAAATCAAAGTCGTCTCTCGTCTCATCGAACGTACTCGTAAGGAGAGTGAGGAGGCTGTCAAGGAACTTGAAGAAAGACATCGAATAGCAGTCGAACAAGAGGAAACTAAGATTAGTGATTTGATAGCTCTGCGAGAGTCAGAGGCTGCAGCTAGGCAGAGAGAACTGGAAAGACTATTGTCAGATTCTTCCGGTATGAAGGAGCTTGTTGAGCAACTTTCAGAGCGGAAGAGGCTGCACGCCGTGAAGCTCAGGGAAGAGATGGCGATCCCTTGGAAACAGGAAGAGATCACGTTAGTTTATTTGCCCTTCTATATGGTTAGATATGAAAGAGGAGTGGAACTTAGATATCGTATTCACTCACCTGTATTTGCCATGGATCATAAAGGCGTCTCAATGACAGTTCAGAGAGCCCTCCGTAGCTTCCACCTTGAATCGCGTATCAACCTCCTCCTGCGCTCAAGATCAAAGGATCTAGGCGAAGTCCTTAGTTCCGCCTTGACCAACAGAATAAGTGAGGACAAAGACTTCGAGGAGAAAGTGTCAGGGACTTGCCGCTACAACAACATCCTGAATTCAGCTGACTTTAGGGAGAGATTAACTCGGGGACTTGGGGAACTGAGTGAGGAAGGCTGGGTTACCCTCACGGAGACACAGACTGTCATAGGTGAATATGGAGGTATTCGATGATCAAAGAAGACAAGGTTGTTGAGAGGAAACTCCTTTTGAAACGCACCTTCTCCATAGCCGATCTATTCGAGATAAGCAAAGAGATCGGCGTCCCTTATCTCAACGCCCTCATAAGCTGCTGGGAGACTGATGAAGACGAGGCAGCCTCAGAAATAGCGTTAAGCATAAGTGACACACAGTTGAGAGACCTCTACAAGAAGCACACTCCACGCGGATGGGCAATCTTTAGAGGCAAACACTACACTTTTGAAAACGGAGTCTTACGCCTGACGGGGTCATGGCAAAAGATTAGAGTGAACATCTCAGAGGCAAAGAAGAGGTATGGAGAGAACCATGTCACTCTTTTGAGGACTATGGCGGAAACAGGTGGAGCTTTTGGACTAAATGAGCTGAGGCAGATGTCTGAGCAGAGGATAGATCCCTACCCAATATTAGACAAACTTGAGCAGTTGAAGGTTGTCGTAACCTCTTACAAGAGCGATGGATATCAGGAATGGAGGATACCCGAGGAAATCCTTCCCTTAGTCCGAATTGAACTCGGGATGCAGCCCCTGGAACTTATAGCTACAACACCTGTGTCAGTTGGTGTAAAGAAAGGAGACTACGTACAGGAAGAACGCTCCAAGGTCGAGGAGATGGAACAAGAGCTCAGCAAGTACCTTAACGATCTGTTAAGACACAGGCTAAGATCAACCATCGAGTTCGGAAAGACCTTCTCGGTGAGTAGTCTCTCGGATTACCTTCAGAAACTCTTCGGAAATCTGCTGTATTTCGACAGCTTTCTAAGCATAATCCAACAGTATGGTTTGGCTGATGTTGAGATCGTAAATCCCCAAGATAAGACAGGGATGAGAACAGGATGGTCTCTAGCCCTCTTCGGAGAACCAGGCACGGGCAAGAGCTTCTCTACGAGAGACATGATTCTGGGAGGGGCTGGTGGAAGGATCGGGTCACATGGGGTCCCAGGCAGGAACCGTTACTGCGGCGGAATCACGCCTGCTCGATTCATGAGGATCGGACAAGCCTACAGCGGACAGACTTTTAACTTCATCGTGCCCGAGTTCAATGATTGGTTCCGCTACTCTGGCATGGTAGACGTATTGAAGATCGCCATGGAACGCGGGGAGATCAAGTATGAACTGCACAGGGAGGTCGTGGGACCCTACCGCTTCGACTCCTTCTTCAGCGTTAATTACAATACGAAGGTTTTGGGCAGAGGGTACGAGGTCACGATAGGCGACCCTAACTTCAATGCGATAGAGGACCGTATGATATGTCGTCTCCACAGGCTTACAAAGGAACGTTTCGTCGAGATAGCTCAAAGCCAGATGAGGCTGGCTCTAGGGGAGATCGACATCGACAAAAGCGCCCAAAGCTTCAGAGACCATGTCACGCTTGTGTACGCAATAGAGACCCAGCATCCCCTAGTGAAGGATCGGTTCCCATACAAGCCTGTAATGATAACGGCTGAGGTGTACGACATGATCAAGAAGGCAAGGGAGGCTATTCTGGAGCACATTCCTCAGGACAGCTTAAGATTCTCGGCACGTCTAGAGAATAATACGATCAGATTCGCCTGCGCCGCTTCTCTCCCAAACTACTTCCAGTCCAACTTGGATTACATACCAATAAGCGAAGACGCTCTAAGCTATGCCATAAAACTCTACGTAGAGGAGGCTTCAGTCAGATCCCGAGAAGAGTTTCTGCCTCAACAGGTTCTGGAGAGACTCTTTGGCTAGTCTACCCTACAGTTTTGACGTATCCCCCTTCTAGTCGTTCTATCTGCTTCTCCCTCTCTAGAAAGTCCAAGAAAGCATTGATCTCCTCTTCCCCAATTCCGAACTCTTCGTTAGCTACGCGACGAACCTCATCCACACTCGTCTTTTCCAACCTCTTGATCAAGGCCAACAGGTCCATAGTCTTCGCCCGCACCTCCGGCGAGACGGGGGACAAAGGCCATGCCCTCTCCAACAGGAATAGGGTCACCATAGCCTTTTCGTCGTTCTCCTTGCTTAAGGTAGTGAAGTATTTTCCTGGAATCTGTTTGCCAGTCGCTTCCTCGTAGGGTTTGACCTCAAAGTTCTTCACGATAACGGATGGGATCTCCTCGACATTCTTCACGGCTTCGCGTCTAACTCTACCTTCCTCGTCTACGCGAGATAGGGAGATGATGTCGTAGAGCAAGCCTTGAATCGTGCTTCTTTGGAAGACCATTGCATTACCTTCCAACTGGGCGAAGAGCCTTCCAGGCGGGCACTTCACCGCCTTGATCATGAACCTTGCCAACTCAACATCCGAACAAACCTTGAAGAGCCACTCCCCAGTATGGAGATCCTTAGCCCTATAGAAGTGCACCTCGCCAAGACGCAGCTCCCTCAACCCTATGTCGAACCAAGCGTCTTTCTCTCTGCTCTCAACTAGAGTAATCTTTATCTGTTCTTTTAGCCACTCCAAAGCGAAAGCCTCATCAACATTTACAGCTATTCTATAATGCAGTTTAAAGTTATTGTTACTCTGTGCTCCAACACATGCGGTCAAACTCGTTGAAACCTTGTTACAACCTTGTCCATCTTCGCTGCCAAAAGGTCCATCAGCTCATGCTCCTTCTTAGAGATACCTGTCTCGTAGTCGAAGGCAAAGTATCGCCCGTAGTATCCGTTGGCGACGAAGGTCTCAGCTCTCTCAGCCGCCTTGAACATGAGGTCGGCAGTGCCTGAGTGAAAGTAGAGGGACACATCGTTGACGAAGAGGATCGACGAAGGCGCGGTCAAGAACTCCTCGAGGAGCGGAGTGATCGCCTCGTGGTTCGTCCGTGCCAGAGCAAGCAATTGGTCGGCGCTGGAGGCAGAGAGCCTTGGAGTCTCAACCTTCGCTGGAGCCGAGTACCTTAGTTCCTTCGGAAGCGACATCAGCTCGGAGAGGCGCCCTCCGACCTTTTTTCCCCTAACCTTTGTAGTTGCAGGTGCTAAGTCAATGACTGTTATGTCCTTCCCATAGCCTGCCCTAACGGCTTCGCCGAGGAGTTTCACCGTTATCTTCGTCTTTCCTGTCCTCACATCACCAAGTATCAGGACTTTCCTACCCAGGCACTGTCTAAAGGAGAGGGGTGAAGAGATGACCATCAGCTAGGAGAAGAGAGTTGGTGACTCATATAACTTATCATCGAAGATGAAAGCCTCAAGCCCTATAGAAAAAGCGGTCTTCTAAGCAAAGCCAAAAAAAACTTAACCAAGGTTGAAACGTTACGTAACCTTGAGTGGAGGAGCTGTCTTTGGATAAGTCTCAAAGTCTTCTTGGGATAAAGGTCCTCGACCTGAGCCGTGTGCTGGCCGGTCCCTTCTGCTCTATGCTTTTGGCTGACATGGGCGCGGAGGTTGTCAAGCTGGAGGTACCAAGTAGGGGGGACGACTCTCGGACCTTCCCGCCGTTCAAAAAAGGGGAAAGCGTCTACTTCATCAACCTCAACAGGGGGAAGCGGAGCATCACTCTCAATCTCAAGCATCTGAAGGGGAAACGCATCTTCATGGAGCTTGTAAAGTGGTGCGATGTGCTACTGGAGAACTTCACACCAGGCACAATGGAGCGCCTAGGCTTGGGGTACGACGTTCTCAAGGAAGTGAACCCTCGTCTCGTCTATGCCGCCATCTCAGGCTTTGGCAGGACAGGACCCTACAGAAACCGCCCTGGCTACGACATTATCGGTCAAGCCATGGGTGGACTCCTCAGCATCACAGGCTGGCCTGACTCACCTCCTACACGGGTTGGAACCGCCATAGGCGACATCCTCAGTGCCCTGTTCTGCTGCATAGGAATCCTAGCCGCGTTGAAAGTACGCGACCAGACGGGGCAGGGGCAGCTCGTTGACATCGCCCTAGTGGATTCTGTCTTCGCCTCTTTGGAAAACATTCCGCAGAAGTATTTCGTCGAGGGCGAAATTCCCACCCGTATCGGAAACCGCTATGAGTTCGTCTATCCCTATGACACGTTCCAAGCGGCGGACGGTTGGGTCATCATCGGAGTTGCCAACGATGCCGTCTGGCAGCGGTTCACCGAGGCTTCAGGGTTAGATAATCTCGTCTCCGACAAGAGATTCGCCACAAACCAGAAGAGAGTTGAGAACCACACTGCTCTCAAGGCAGAGATCGAGAAGTGGACTTCAAACCTGACCATCACTGAGACGGTTAACCTTCTCAACAGTCGAGACGTACCAGCCGCCCCAATCTACTCCATAAAGGATGTTGTGAAAGACCCTCACATCGCTGAGTCGAGGGAAATGGTCGTCAGCGTAGAGCATCCCAGAGTAGGATCTGTGAAGCTACTCAACAATCCCATCAAGATGACTGAAACCAATCCCAGGCCAAGAGGACCCGCCCCTACATTAGGAGAGGGCACCGAAGAAGTCCTAAGCGAACTGCTAAGAATGACAAAGGAAGAGGTAAGAACCCTCAGAGAGCAGGGCGTTATATAGGCTTCTGCCGTAATAGGGGCCTCAGTGTAACTCTGATCGCTCATTTTGTCGCTCAGTCTTTAACATCATCGGCCCATCTAAGACTTAGTGAGGAGGAATTAATAGGCTTTCTGCCTATCCTCTATAGGAAAAGGATGAGAAGTGTTAAGCTATCTCTGTAAGTGTGAAACATGGAAGATCGCTTTGCTCTGATCATGCTGACCTAGTTGCGCATTCTGGGCAAAGGAATTCTTGTTTCTTGTCTACTATTATGGGTGTCATCTTGTTTTGTGGAAAGTATCTGCCGCAGGTGTCACAGGGTTCCCATTTCAGGATATACATACAATCCATCGCGTTACATATTGTTGGAGGAACTAAAACTTAGGACCAACTTAGGTTTCAACTTGACAACTGAGACGCAGCCTAGAGGAACGATCCTTAGCTCCTTAGCTCAGTCTCCTGAGAAGGGTCTTATGAATGTAGCTTACCTAGCTCGTGGAAAAAGATAGGAACAATGAAGATTATTTCGCCTTCTTCGCACAATCTGCACACAAATACTCTGTCTTGTCCTTTCCTTGCTTGTCTTTTACGACAACTTTCTCCAATTTGTCTTCTGGGAAATACCTTGTACAGACACGACATGGCTGCCATCTAGCTGGCATTCTCATCGACCTCCAATGTGTCCCCTCTTCTCTGCATACTTGACAACAACAGTCTCATGAGTCTCCAATATCTTAGTCTCCGCTGTGCAGGGTTTTACTCCCAAGTAGTTGTTTGAATCAGGGTTCTTTTTGGTATAAATCTCTTTCTAGGATTATTGTTCTTGGAAGTTACTTATTTAGTCCCAATATCTGTTTGTAGCCCATGAATCTACATTGTAGAGCTATGTCCGCTCAAAGGCTCTTCTTAGCAGGATAGGGCTTAGAACTGTTGTTCCGAAGATCACGAGGATCATCGCTGAGTAGACATCCTGTTCGACCACCCCTGAAGCTAAGCCCAGACCTGCGACAATGAAGCCCACCTCACCCCTTGAAACCATGCCCAGCCCGATGCGAAGTCCCTTTGTACGGCTCTTAGTGAAGTATGTGCCCGGCAGTCCGCACCCAGGAATCTTGCTCAGCACTGCAACAATTAGAACGACTGTCACTAATAGTATGTTGATGTTGAGGAGTTGACCTAGGTCGAAGTAAGTTCCGATGACTGCAAAGAACAGTGGTCCAAAGATGATCTTGAGCTTCTCTATGTACTCCTTGATCTCGGTGATCGCGTGGCTTCCTGCGAGAGCCATGCCTGCTGCAAAGGCGCTGACGATTGGTGACAACCCGAAGGTTGCTGACAAGACCGCTAAGCCAAAGCATGACGTCGTAGCCAATGCCTCGATCTCTCCCTCTGCATGGGGCAATGCCTTAGCAGTGATTTTGAAAAGCCTTGGCAAAATGATAACAGCTACAACCAGCATAGCTAGCCAGATAGCCATAGATTTGGCTGTTACAACGAGGAACCTGCTGAGTGTTAGTTTCTCTTCCCCAAGGATAACCGACGTGACGACCGATAGTACAGCCAATGCTAAGACATCGTCAAACATAGCAGCATTAATCATGATTTTGGCTTCCCTCGTCCACTGCATTGTAAGTTCCGCCAAGGTTCGCACCGTTATCGCTATGCTCGTAGCTGAGAGTGTAGCTCCGACCAGCATCGCCGTAGTGGCTGTACTTTTATTCCTGCTCTTCAGAGCTAGAGGGGGCATGCTGGGGATGATTCTCGGAGCCGTTGCAGTGATAATACTCATCTACTGGTTCAGGGAGTTGAAGAGCCTCTTTAGGGAGGAGGAAGCCTACCCCAAGGGTAAAGCAGAATTCTTCTACGACCTCTTCGATGAAGGAGAAACATTGATCTTCGTGGCTAAGGTGCCCGGACCTGCCGAAGAGGTTGAAGCAAAACTTGGGCGAGGTTTCTTAGAGATAAGGGGCGGAGGGAACTTTGTTCGAAGAGTGAAAGTGTCTAAGGGGGTCAAACTTCAGACCAAGTCGTACACCGACGGCGTTCTACATATAAAGCTCCAGAAGACGAAACCGTTCTCAAAAGGGGTCTTATTAAAGCTACGCAAGCCCGACTAATCCAATCCTCAGAATGGTTAAAATTGACAGCCTCCATCGGCCCGGATTTAATAAGCGGAGAAGTTTTGAATCCGCTAGCAGGGTGTATGACTCTGACATGAATGCTGTAATCTATCAAGTTCATAGGATGCTTTCATACGCGCACGCAACCATCCCCTTTTTTTCCCTGTCTGTTCCTTTGCTGTTGGATAATAGCATATTGATTATTCAGAAGGTAAAAGAGTCCAGGATATTTCTGAAAGACTCCCGATTCCTCTAGATAAGAAGGAGTGGGTTTGGCTCAAAACCCGTGGTTCCTTCTGATCGTCCAGATGAGGTTATAGCGGACGATCTTCGGCCGAAGCAAAAATTAAAGTAATAAGGATCTGTAACCTCTCAAGTGTTGAAATAGACCCGTCGAGGAAAGTAACTAGGTCGATCGCATTTGACTATCAATTACTTGAACTCTTCAAGGCCTCCGTATAGGAGACTAATGCCTTTCCGATCTGAAACACTAAGATGACTGCGGTTAGCACGAGAAAGAATCTTATATTGATTATTAACTGACTCGCGGGCGAGAGGAATAAGAAAGATATGTGAGCTTGCTCTTAGAAAAATCCTCATAGTAATAGAACCCTAACTCAGGAAAAATCATTTTTGAAAGATGTAAAATCCCTCTAGAATTCTCCTATAGATATTGTAGACCTCTTCTCTAAGTTCCCTTGGTATAGCGGGGTAGTCTTGAACTCCGAAGTAGAAGGCGTAGTCTCTTTTGAAGAGGTCCTCGGCTTCATCTCCGTCGCCGTCTATATGGTTATACCTTGATCTCTTCATGTAGTTCTGCAGAAACTCGTTATCGGGTGAACGTGCACAGGCGAGGAAGAGAGCTAGCTCCTGCTCCTCTTTTCCAAGACCGCTTCGATCAAATCCAAAGGTCTCCTCCCCTTCCCAGATCGAGAAAAACTTTTGACAGTCTTCGCTGAACATGTTGCGCCAGAATCCGAGCTTCTCTACGTCGCTACCCATCGCCTTGAGAAAGGCGTAATTCCTGGCGCATTTGGAGCAATTGCAACACCACCTATGACCTTCAGCCACAGGAACATCGCAGAAGCAAGACATCTGATACTTCGCAAGCTCAGGAAACCCTTGATGGAGGCACTTGATTATAGCGATCTCGTTCAGAGGACCAACGAGACTACCAACCCTTGTAGAGCTGTTTGTTAAGAGACGCATAGCTATGTCTAACTGCCTCGTCCAGTGGCTGCTCTGGTCGTAACAAAAGTTTGTTCTGAAGCCCTCGGCATTGACGACCTCCTTGTCACAGCTGAACTCGTTTCCATAGAAGAGATATCTCGCCTTGTGGTAGAGGATGAAGGGAAGGTAGATGAACAAATAATACAGGAGTTGGTTTCCCCACCCTAGAGAAGTCTCCTCAGCGCTCATATATTTCGCGTCATGGAAGAGACCCATCTCATGAGGAACCGTATAATACTTGATGCCGAACTCTCGGTTGAGACCTCGCAAAATCTCTATCTTATGCTTGTATTCATACGTATTTGAAGGCTCAACAACATTGATCAGAATAGGCTCCAAACCTAGCTCTCTACACACCGCCAGCGTCAGCAAACTGTCCTTTCCCGAGGTAAAGGAGATTATGGCTGCGTTGCTTGATTCAAAACATCTGCTCCAAACAATCGGCTCTTCAGGACTGAACACGAAATCTAGGTTAAAGTAATGCCGCGTATAATCCACCGTATTTTTGCTGTCTAGAACAGCGCTCGAAGGTAAATCGAAGATCATGCTCTTAAAAGAAAAACAATCCATCATTGGAAGCCTAGTATCATAGATTATCCTCTTCTTCTTCAACACCAAAGGAAGATAGTTTGTTGACAAAAAAGCGACATGATCGACGATTGATTTCTTAATTGGTTCATCAAGATGGCGCCAAATGCTCTCAGGATACTTGATGTCGTAATGTTTACCGTTTAGCTTGACTCTTATAGAGTCGTCGGTGTAGCTTGCATTTACCTCAAGATAGTTCTCTTTTTCGTACGACATCTCTCGACTTTTTCACTCTGAAATTTGAATTTCATAGTATTTAAACTTAATCATTCAAAACAGAATAGAGAAAGGAGAAAAAGTCGATAAATGAATCATTTATGCGAAATCTTTGTGATAAGTTGCTCTATAATTAAAAGATATGAAAAACGATTCCTTTGAATTAATTCAAGGTAGATTATCGGCTTAGTCTTCTATTTTGTTTCTTTGAAGTTTTCGTGTATTTGCAGCATACTGTGAACCGTGGCCTTCAATGATTCCCTCGACGTTCTTAGACGATTATACCAGATTTCGTTTTAAAAAGGCTTGTCTCAAGCAAAGCATGTTATCTCTATCTTAAACCCTTAGTTTCCCCTCCTTTCTTCACTTTTAGAAAAATTGCACAGGTCCCGTAAAGGACAGCCTGCGCACCTCGGTTTAGCTTTGCAGTAGGTCTTCCCTAGGGCATCGATGAGGGCGTGGAACTCCTTGTAGGCGCCGATGTCTCTCGGCATGGCTGCCTCGAAGAGGGCTCTAACCTCCTCGTAACCACGTTCTACGAAGCCTAAACGAGTCAACATGCGAAGAGTGTATGCGTCCACAGGAAAAGAGAGGCGATTAGCCGCGTAGAGAAGTATAGCATCCGCCGTCTCAGGACCTATGCCCCTCCAACAGAGCAGAAGACGCCTCAGCTCCTCCGTCGGAAGACTGAAGAGACACTCAAGACCTTCATGCACCCCAATCTGCTTCGACGCCTCAATCAGCCTCCTCGCCTTATCCTTGTAGAAACCAGCCACACGTACAAGGCTCTCAACCTCTACCAGCTCAGCCTCTGCAAGCCGCTCAGGCTCCATGAAGCCCTGTGTCTTCAAGCGTTCAATTGCTTTAGCTGCGTTCTTCCAGCTCGTCCGCTGGGTTAGTAGGGCGCCGACTATCACCTCAAACGGCGTCTCAGCAGGCCACCAATTCTGCCGTCCGAAGTGAACCAGCAGCCGCTCGTAGACGAGCCTAAGCTTCTCCTCAGCCATTTTCCTACTGTAGAACCGCTCGTCAGTGTTTAAAGAGTTATGCGACAAGGTGCTGTTCAGAGACTAACTTTAAATGAATAAAGCTTCGCTATATCTTAAGGAGCCGGGGTCTCCTAGCGGTATGGAGCAAACCCCTTCTCGACGGAGATGGAGGCTCAGGCCTGGAGAGCTTGTGACCCGTAAGGGTCGCATGGGTTCAAATCCCATCCCCGGCGCCAGTATTTTCTATGATGAGATAGATCTTATTGTGTAAAGTTTAAATCTGGAGGAATCCATAATTTTGATGGTGACCACGCAATATGGTGAAGCCGCGGAGAATCGAGATCGGAGAAAGAGTCATAGACGGTTGGACTTTAAGGTCTTATATATGGGAGGATGTCGAATTAGGTCTACCTTTGGGCTACAATCATCAATACCAGCGGAGGACTCTTAGCGGCTTTATGGAGTTTGTTCGACTCGATTTACACAAGAAGGGAGAACCATCCGAGGATGCGCCTCATATCCACATACGGCTACAAAGCAGACCTGTGCCACGGCTCGACGAATCTGTGGAAATATTCGAAAAAGTCGTTAACGAAGTACCACGCATTGAGAAGGTGATCAGATGACGGATGTTGCTGAGATCAGGAAGAGGTATGGTATCCCTGAGAATGTTACAGTCAAAACTTTCGACTACACCTCGATTTCCACATCCGATCTAGTAAATAGAATCGAAGAACTACGGGGAAAGATGAAAGAATTCAGCGATACAACACTAGAGGAATCACTCGACATCAACGAACTATCTGCATTAGAGTCGGAACTTGATCGAAGAATTCAGGAGAAAGAGTCTGTTCTTTCCCTCTCCGAGGATCTAGCAAGCCTCATAACCACCAGTAGAGTTAGGCTCCTAGCAGTTCTCCATATCATAGATGGAACAAACTCTATCAAGGAATTAGCTGAGAGATTGGGCAGACCGGAAAAGAGCGTTGCTAGGGACATAGAAATCCTTGAAAAGCATGGACTGGTCGTCACAAAGGACATAATCGATAGGCAGGGAAAAAGACGTGAAGTACGCGCAGGTGCTCAAAGGCTAATCTTAGTCGCTCCAAGAGCAGAAGGATACGCAGTACCCGCTGAGAAGACAGAGTAGCACTTGTAAACCAACTTTTGATTCATTGGACTAATGCAGGTTGGAGAAAGTGATAACTTAACACTCAAAAAGAGGAAGTCGAAGCAAATTGAACATGGAAGTAGTAATAGGTTATTGTGGTGTGTGTTGTGATCATTGCGGTATGCGGAGACGTATTCCAGAGATGGCGGCGAAGCTGAAGGGGTTTATTGAGGCGTACGGGTATGGCGAATGGGTAGGCAACTTCACTAAGGACTTCGATTTCAACGACTTGATGCGGGGCTTAGACTGGTTTGCTGATTCAAGTTGCACAGGCTGCCATGAAGGCGGGGGAATGCCACGCTGCGAAGTGAGAACGTGCTGTCTGAAGAAGGGGTTGAGGAACTGCTACTTCTGCGAAGAGTTTCCAGAATGCGAGAAGCTCAACTACCAGAAAGAGACGTACCGAGTGGGAGAGCACCATGAAAGGATAAAGCGGATGGGCTACGAAAATTGGAGGAGAGAACAGGAAGAGAAGACCAAAGAAGACTTTGACAACATTGAATACCTCGAAAAGAGAAGAGACAAATAAGGATCAGTCTGTCTTCCATGTCAGTTCGACATCGAAGCCGGTGAAGCTCTGCAGCCGTTCAATCTCAGCCTCCACCGCCTCAACCTGATTCTCTGAAAGCCTGTTGAAGGGTGAGAGTTCTAGCCTCCACGCCTTCTTCATCTTTCTCATAGTCCAAACGCCTTGTACCCGTCCGTCCACAAATATCGTCGAGGCTACGTCAGCCAATGGAAGGAACACCCTGTTCATTACGCTCGGCTCGATGAACCGAGTCTTGTCCTTATGACCCATGATCAATGCGTCGAAACAGGGCAGGAGTCTGGCAGGTGCAAGCTGATCCCCTGCCTTAAGAAGAGCAGGCAGATCCTCTTTAAGTATTGGAAGCTTTACTCCATGCTCAGGAACAGTCACCTCCACAAGCGAATCGGATAGATTGTCGAATGAAGATAGCTGCAACGATCGACAACGCGAAAGTGTTTCAAAACACTAGAAGAGAGTATGGTTCCTTCCAGTCTTACCTTGATAGTCTCGACAAATCGAAGAGCTACGCCATAGTCATGAAGGAACCCGGTAAGAGATTCAATCGGCTAGGCCCTTCTTCAGCACGCATCTTCCTATACAGCGTTGGAGAAGATGTGAAACCTGCAGAACTAACATGAGTAGCCTTTTAAGTATAGGCACAAGGCTGCATACTAGGATGGCATCCGAAAAGATTCTTGAAAAACTGAGACACTCTTTGAGACCTATTGGAGACTCAGACGCTCGCGCAGCCGTGGTCGTGCTGCTGAAAGAAGAGACGGGAGACCTTCAGATCTTCCTAGTGAAGAGAGCAACTAACCCGGAGGATCCTTGGTCAGGCAACATGGCTCTGCCGGGTGGTAGACGACACCCGGAGGATCAGAACCTAATGGACACGGTCATCAGAGAGACCTGGGAGGAGACAGGCATAGACCTCCACAAGCACAATTTCTTGGGTACACTTAACCCTGTTGCTTCGAGCGGTGCTTCCACCAGGCTTGTCGTCCTGCCCTTCGTGGCGATCTACCGAGAGACGCCTGAAGTGAGGCTCAACAAAGAGCTCCGTGATTACTTCTGGTATCCACTAAGTCGGCTTAGATCGTCAGAGGGAAAGGCTGTAGTAGAGGGGCACGAGGTCCCGGCTTTCCTGGTCAATAGCGAAATCGTCTGGGGACTGACGTACCGCATGTTGAAGAACCTTCTAGATCTCGTTCAGAGGCAGTGCTAAATTCTCAGGATTAGTGCCATCAAGGCCAGTCCTGAGGAAAAGGGGACTCTCAAATCGTCATTAGCAGGTAATGGGAATACTCCAGCGATCAAGCCTACCGCTGGCGCACGCGAATCAGACATCGAAGTTAGGAATGGGTGAAGGTCTATTGCCAGAAGAACCAATCAGTTTATAGCCTACACTCCAATATCCTTTGTGAGAACATGGAAGAAAAGCTTCTGAGAACTCCAAAGTTTGAGACTCCCACCATGGTGGCTGCTTGGCCTGGAATGGGATACCTAGCAAGGACGACTGTGGACTACCTTAGACGACAGCTTAGAGCAGAGCTTTTCGCAGAGTTTCTGGACTACAATAGTGGGGTCACCTACAAGGACGGCGTCATCAACCTCTCAGTGGCGAGGCACAGATTCTATTCAACTCCGAGGAACAACTTAATCTTCTGCATAGGCGACGCCCAGCCGGGTTCGCCTGATGAGGCTTACAGGCTCGCGTCTAAGGTTGTGGAAACGGCTCGGAAATACAATGTCAAGCGGATATACACCATAGCAGCATACCCTAACGAATACTATGAATCTCCAAGCGTCTTCGGTGTAGGGACTAATGACGAGGTTCTAGGGCTTCTGAGAAAGCACGATATAGCCATAGCGGAGGCAGAGGGTACGATAAGCGGACTCAACGGCTTGCTAATCGGTGTGGCGAAGGACAGAGGAATCGAGGGTGTCTGCCTTCTTGGAGAGATAAAGTACGTCAATGTCCCTCAGCTCCGCACGTCAAGAGCTCTCTTAGGGGCCTTGACTACGCTGCTGGCGGTAGAGATCGATATGACGATGCTCGAAAGGCGTATTCAGCGGATGGAAGACAGGATCAAACGGAAGATGGATCGATACCAAGAGAAGATGAGTGGGACAGAGAAGGGGCTGAAGAAGGAGCCTCCGCGCTATATCACTTAGTGTTTTTATAAGGATTCAGGGGAGTATAGTTGAGAGGTTGAGACGGATGGAAGCTGTAGAAAAACTTTATTGGACTAAGGTTGTTATAGCTGTTCTGTTGGGTGTAGTATTCAGCTTTCTACAGCTAGTAACCGGTATGAGCGGCTTTGCGATACTATCCGTTGGACTTGCGCTGCAGTTCTTCATTTCAGACCTTCTAGGTAGAATCTTCAATGTTGAAAAGACGAGAGCGTGGAAGATCGGTGTTGGCGGCTACTCTTTCACGTGCCTGATAGTCTGGATCATAGTCTTCACGTTGCTTCGTGGCAAGCCTTAACCTGCCTTCTTCTCTTCTAGGAGCTTCTGCTGATGAACTACGAAGTCCAGCCAGCCCGAGAAGAAACCACGGTCAAAGGCAGGGTGGAGAAGATCGTTTCGAACGAAGACGGTGAATTGTTGCCTATATTCATCTAAGCTCTCGGCGTCGGGTGCTGTTCTATTAAGAAAAGTGCGGTCATCACCTGACTTAGCGGCGGTGAGCATGCCCTCTAAGGCCTTGATATAGCCCTTTACATAATCTGGGTCATTTACTGTCCTCTTCGACGAACCCTTTCGAGAAGACTTGTCAAGATGGATCTTGTAGAAGACAAGACCCAGCTCGATTGAGGAGAGCAGCTTCTCAGCATCGCTGAATTTCCGCTCTAATAAGCCATTGAAGAAAGCGGAAGCATCTTCTTGAACCTTGTCAGGACCGAACATGGATTACACGGCATCCTCTTCGCTCTCTAATCCTTTCTCAGTGATCCTGAGCGGCGCCTCTCCCTCAGGCAGGAAGGTGCTGACAGTCAGCCTAGCGATACGGACATTGTCCTTACCCTTACGCAGAAACAACCTTGTATGGCTGGTGTGACCCAAGATGTGACCCCCAACGGGGGAGACGATCTTAGCGAAGAAGACATCAGGCTGAGCGAGAACCTGATTCGTGACGACGGCGCAGGCGTTAAAAGCCCTTGACAGTCGGTTGAGCTTGTGCAAATGCTTGTTCAGCATCTGCTGCCTAGACGCCAACATCTCTCTGCCGAGATATTCGCTTCGGAAGTGGGAGGTGAGGCTGTCTATAATGATAAGCCTGATGTTGTTCTCCTTGATCACTTCATCAGCGTTTTCAAGGAGGAGCATCTGATGGTTCGAAGTGTACGCCTCAGCGAAGATGATCCTCTTCAGAGCCTCCTCAGGGTCAAGACCAAACCGAGGAGCGATCTGCATAACTCTCTCCGTCCTGAAGGTGTTCTCGGTATCAATGTATAAGACGCCCCCGTCGAGACCCCCTTTCTCAGGGGGAAGCTGAGCAGTGAGGCAAAGCTGCTGACAGAGCTGAGACTTGCCTGTGCCATATTCCCCGTAGATCTCAGTGATTGATTGGGTTTCGACCCCACCAGCTAGAAGATTGTCAAGGCTTCTGCATCCCGTGGTCAGGCGCCGGACATTGCTTCTGAGCTTGATAAGCTCATCCGCCCTCACAAAGGTTATGGCTATCGACTTTTGAGCCGCCCCAATGATCTTGACGGCTATGTTTTCGGTGATTCCCTGAGTTATGATCTCTCGGATGTCCGCTGTTGCGAGGGATTCAACAGTCTTGAATCCTAGTTCTCGGAGCTTCGAGGCTGTGGATGGTCCGACGCCCGGGAGGTCTTCCAGCGTCTTATACTTTGCCTTGTAGTAGTCGATCTGTTCAGAGGACATGTCTGTATCAGGTAGGAAGGGGATAACCCTTCTCTTTAACTTAACGATTGAGAATTCTCTGTTGGAAAAGTCTTCCTCCTAGTCTCCAAACAATGCCCAATGAATGATTTTTGGTTAGGAAATACTTCGAGACAAGGTGGACGAAAAAACGCTTTGGGTATTTGCAGGTTCTGGAACACTAGGGAAGGTTCATTGAACTTTCGCAACTGCCAGGGGTCTGTTGCCGCCCCTCATTCTTATCATGTGGGACGATTTCGACTCTCCGTAAGACTCAATCATTGATCTGAATCTCATATCTTTTTGCTTTATCTCATTTTTCTTGTAGTGGACCGAAGATGGTCATCTTCACCAGCCTGTCACTCTTCGTGAGCGAGAGAGTGTCCAAATGGACGTGAGTCATGTGTAGTATTTGGCGATAGACATAGCACAGAAGGTGACGGTTTCACCAACCCATGGGTTCAAACCAGTCCCCGTGGTTAAGGCCGCATCCACCAAACAGAATAGCTCCTTCCTTCTTTCAGATGGCGAATTGGTTGCTGGAAGAGAATTGGACAATATTGGTGAGTCGACTAAGGCTTGGCTCCTTGGGTTTTCCTCTTTTCCTAACGGGTACGCAGTCTATTCAGGGCTTTGAGTCCTCGTTATCCATCTCGGCCACGACGTGTCCTCTGTAGCCGCAGTCATTGCAGACATAGACTGTTGGTAGGAGGCCTAGTGTCACAGACTTCTCCGGTCGGATATTGTTTGTGCCGCATCTGGGGCAGACTAGGGGGGTCATTCCTTTATGTTTGATCTTGCTCAGAGCTTCGAGGACTTCCTTGAGCCACTTCATTTGCTATTGGACCTCTATGTGTTCTGCTGGGAAACCGAGGTTGATGAGAATCCCTCTCACCACGTCCCTGTGATCTCCCTGTAGAAGAATCTTCTGGTCTTTCGCAGTTCCACCACAGGCACACTTCGACTTCAGCATAGTCGCCAGTTTATCTAGTCTCATCCTTTTAGAATCGATCCCGTCGATGACAGTCATGGTCTTGCCGAACCTGCGTACTTCAAGCCGTATTCGAATTCTCTGGGCCTCTTTCTCCATCTCACCGCAGACACAAAGGTCTTTGGGCAGCCCGCAAACTTTACAGATCTCCGCCATTGTTCCGAAAAGGACTATTCCATGCTGGTATTTAAGGTTTGACACACGGTCTTGGAGACCAACAGGGTTCAAGCTATTGACAGCCTCTTTTGTTAAGGAAAGGCGAAAAAGGGACTATCGCTTCATCTTGCTTAGTGCTTCCCCAATGAGCTCTTGTTTCGATTTGCTCCTCGACTCTTTCAAGCTCTTCTTAAGGGCTTCAGGGTTCCCGAAGAAGTTGAACTTGTCGCATCCATCGAGGTCAGAACACTCTGAGCAGAGCTGATACCCCTTTGCCTTCGAGCAGCTCCTGATGGGGCAGTCTGGCGGCCCGCCTCCTTGCTCGCAACCTGGGCAGCTAGTATTTGTCTGCAGCCAGTTCAGGATCTTGTCAAGCTGGCTGAAGTCGATCTCTGCTCCACCGGGCAGCGATCGAGCTATCGAGGCGATCCCTGTTCTCCCTATTGTATCCTGAAGCCTCCAAGCCGTCTCGCCGATTGAGCCGTTTCCTCCCTCACAAGAAGCACATACAATACTGCAGGGACCCATCTGGTTCTTCACATGGTCAAAAGCCTCTCTCCACATACCGTATCCCCACGGGTATGTGACACCCCTTGTATATAAGATGATGAACCAGTAGTACTCGCCTCAAAACGCCACCTCGAAGAATTGACGCTCTTACTGCTTGTCTAAAGTGACCGAACCTAACTTTTGTAGGTGCCAGTGATTTGACGAAAGATTCGTGGTGCTCCTGGGAAGAGGACATATCTGCGGGCATCCCTTGGAGGCGCCTCTGCACATGAAGAAGGAAGCTGAGGTGAAGGTCGGAAAGCACCGCAGAGAGAAGTATGAGAACGAAGCCCACTAACCAGAATCGACCGAGGTCTATCTAATCCCGACGACGATGAGGTCGGGGACCTCGACTTTGTAGGCTTGGTGTCGTAAGCCCATCCTGCGCACGACCTCTTTGGCGGTCCCATAGCCTAGATCTGTGTCCAACTGATAGAGCACAAGATACGACTCGCTACCTCCAGCATAGCCAACAGGGAGGGCGACAATGATCTTGTATTCCTGATCATCAACGATTCTTGAGTGAAGGACAATTAGCTCTGAATTGGGGATTGCGGCGCCAGGGGATAACGATAGAACATTCCTCACTGAGCAACGTGGCTGGAGGATGAACATATAGGGATTCTGACCGCTACCACGAGATCGATGGGACGTAGGAAATAGCGGGGCAGCATAGGCCTTGCTTTCAACGCGGCGGGTTCAGACTTACACATAGGTTGTGAAGCAGCACTTCACTCGTACGCCCAGCGTCAAATGACAAACATCGCCTCTCTATTTCGTCGAATAGTTGAATAGGTCTACTGCCTAGGGTTGGAAGTATCCTTGGAGTAGGGCGAAGGCTTCTAGGGCGTCCTTAGAGTCGAGGACGATGACCGTGTTGGTGAAGCAGGAGATGAACTCGACAATGTTGATGTTTCGACTGGCTAGTAGCTGGGTGACGAAGGCGACAAAGCCGGGCGTATTCTCCACCTCCTGCGGGCTTGTCAAGATGAGCGCCACCAAGCCGCTTGTGACCTCGGTCTCAGACTTGTCGAGCTCCTTCATCTCTGTCTGGTCAACGATGTAGACATGGCTGTCGGTCAAATGAGCTACTACAAGATAAGGGATATTCAACGCCTTGCGGGAGGTGATCACCGCTATCTTGTCCTGCAGCCTGATCTTCGTGTTGCGTAGCAGCTTGATCACCTTTTCTTCTTGGAGGCTTTTTCTCGATGAAAGCTCTTCTCTAGCTCTGAGAAGAGCAGCCTTAACTGCCTCTGGGCTACCTATCTCGATCTCTTTGTTCAACAACCTAGAGAGTGCCGAGTAGTTGACTATGTTCAATCTCAAAGCATCAACCAAGAAGGGTCTCTTTTCCAGAATCTCCTTCACGAGACGAGCGACCGATTTTGATTCATTTAGAACTTTATTACTCATATCTAGTGTGTACATGTCACAAAATATATAAAGGTATCCTAAGTCTTTTTGTAAATCTGTCAAGAGGAGCAGAGGATGAGAATGGCGAAAAAGGTCGTCCTAGCCTATTCCGGCGGACTGGACACTTCAGTCATCTTGAAATGGCTTCAGGAACGGTATAGCTTCGAAGTCATAAGCGTTACCTTAGATGTTGGACAGGGCAAAGACATAAAAACAGTCGAGGAAAAGGCGTGGAAGCTCGGGGTAATAAATCACTACTCAATCGATGCAAAGGAGGAGTTCATCAACAACTACGTTGTCCCCGCCATCAAGGCGAACGCCCTTTACATGGATGCATACCCTGTGAGTAGCTCTCTCTCAAGACCCCTCATAGCCTCAAAGCTTGTGGAGATCGCGGAGAAGGAGGGCGCCCAGGCTGTGGCGCATGGATGTACTGGTAAGGGAAACGATCAGGTAAGGTTTGATGTCACGATCAAGTCCCTTAACCCTGACCTTGAAATAATCGCGCCTGTCAGGGAGTGGAACATGACTAGGGACAAGGAGATCGAGTGGGCGAAGGAGCACAATGTCCCCGTCCCACCCAAGACGATTGAGGGAGGATACAGTATCGACCAAAATCTCTGGGGGCGATCCATCGAGTGTGGCATCCTCGAGCATCCCGACGTTGAGCCTCCTCCAGACGTGTTCGAATGGACGACACCCCTAGAGAGTGCGCCTGACAAACCCGAGTACGTCACCATAGGCTTCGACAAAGGAACACCGGTCTCTCTGAACGGGGAGAAGATGACGCCACTCAAACTCATCGAGAAGCTACAAGGCATAGCTGGAAAGCACGGCGTCGGACGCATCGATCACATGGAAGACCGAGTAGTAGGTCTAAAATCCCGTGAAGTGTACGAATGTCCTGCCTCCACAGTGATCCTGAAGGCTCACGCCGACCTAGAGAAGATGGTGCTAACTCGGCATGAGAAGCTTTTCAAGAGATACGTGGACCATGAATGGGCTGTGCTAATCTACAACGGTCTCTGGATGGACCCCCTCAGAGAGGCTCTAGACGCCTTCATAGAGAAGACCCAGGAGAAGGTGACAGGGGAGGTGACCGTCAAGCTGTTCAAAGGCAACGCCCAGGTGACGGGCAGGTCTTCTCCGTTCTCCCTCTATAGCTTCAGCCTAGCAACCTACGACATAACCACCACCTTCAACCAGACCGCAGCTGTTGGTTTCATCGAGCTCTGGGGGCTGCCAACAGTCACATCTTGGGTTCTGAAAAAGAAGGCTAAGCCAGCCTCTAACAAGTAGATCCATATAAAGAGAAGTCTGTGGGCTCTACCTAGAGCTTCTAACCCTCTTTTTTTGTTGTTATTTTTAGCACTGATTTGAGACAACCTTACTTCGAGAGATAGTCTTCAATGGTTTTCGTTAAACGACTCATCGCCACAGCCACAGTGGATCTTCTTTCTTCCAGCTTGGCTTTGCACTCTTTGATCTGTCTTCTTCGTTCTCCGATCATTCTCTTAACCTGCTTCGGTTGTGGACTTCCCTGCGACTCACGATTTAACAGGCTGGACAGAGGATTCGTCGCATCTTTGATGAAATCTTCACTTACTTCAATTCTTTTTCCGATAGTCTTGAAGGAAATCTCTGCAACCTCGACTGGATTCAGGTCTTGAAGATGCGCCTTCTTTTCCAGTACTTCCTTCACAAGTGCTGCAACAAGTTTGTAGGCTTCTCGGAAAGAGAGCCCCTTTTCCTCCACGAGCCGCTCTGCCATGTCTACAGCAACAGTGAGGCTTCCGTCAACCCTCCGCCGCATCCGCTCCTCATTAACTTTAAGGGTGGATATTATGCCAGTCATCACTTCAAGGCAGGTCTTTACAGTGTCAAAACACTTCCAAAGAGGCGGCTTTGTACCTTGAAGATCCTGATAGTAGCCGCTGGGGAGGCCTTTCACCATCGTCAGCAGCTCCATCAAGGCGCCGTAGACCTCGCCTGTCTTACCTCTGACGAGCTCTAGGGTTGAGGGGTTCTTCTTCTGAGGCATTATACTCGACGAGGAAGAGTACTCGTCAGCCAACTCCACGTATCCGAACTCTACCGTGGACCATTCGGTGAGGTCGGCGGCGACTCGGCTCAGGCTGGACATGAGGATGGCGGACGCTGCGGCTGCTTCGATGGACCAGTCCCTCCAACTCGTCGCGTCGACGGCGTTCTCAAGGATTCCGTCGAAGCCGAGGAGCTCCGTTGTCCTCTTTCGATCTATGTTGATGCTGGTGCCGCCCACAGGACCTGCCCCGAGGGGGTTTTTGTTTATCCTGCCGTAGCATTCCATGAGGCGTTGGAAGTCGCGGAGAAGGGCATCTACATACGCCATCAGGTAGTGGGCGAATGTGCCGACCTGTGCATGCTGTCCGTGGGTGTAGAGCATCATCAAGGTCTCTGCATGGTGATCAGCCTTTGTGATAACAGCCTCGACGAGCCTTAGAATCTCTTCACAGACTTCCAAGATCTCTTCTCTGACTCGAAGGCGGACATCGACGACAACTTGGTCATTTCGACTGCGCCCGGTGTGGATCATCCCTCCTGCTTGGATGCCGATCTTCCCAATGACCCGTGTTTCAATGTACTCATGAACGTCTTCGAACTCTGCTCCTATCACAACCTCGCCTTGACGCCACTCTTTTCGGATCTCCTCTAGTGCGGATAGGATGAGCTTCAAAGCCTCTAATGGGATGATGCCCTGCTCGTGGAGCATGATGTCATGCGCCTCAGTCCCGTCTATGTCGTTCTCAAAGATTCTGAGATCCTCATACACAGATGTGTGGAACCTCGCTGTCCTGTTATCGAACTTCTCGTCTAGCCTAGACCTGAAAAGACCACTTCCCAAAGTATTCACCTATTCACCTACTACCACTCAATACCTAATAAGTATAGGGATCTGCCTAAGAAAGGATAGGGACACTGATTTTGGTTTGAGACCCCTATGAGCATGGCACTAAATACTCTAGGGAACGGAGAACGCCTTGTCTCATTCATTACAATGGTGTAGATAATTGTGACAACTATGTCGTAAAATATATAAACCCGTTGCAGAGTTAGTCTTAGAAAACCTTGGAATAAAGGTGGATTGAGAGACAGATGGTCAAACATCTTCTCAGCGACTTCGACCTGAACAAAGAAGAGGTCCTAGAGATTCTAGAGTTGTCAGAGGACATGAAGAAGAACCCTAGCAAATACAGTGAGGCACTCAAGAACAAGACTCTGATCATGCTTTTTGAGTTAGACTCCCTTAGAACAAGGGTCTCCTTCGAAGCAGGCATGACCCAGCTAGGGGGACACGCCATCTTCTACAACATCGCGGGAGGTAGCTTCACCAGGAGCGAGACTCTGGCTGATGGAGTGAAGGTGCTCAGCAGGTACATCGATTGCATCATGGCTCGTGTCCTGAAGCAACAGGATGTTGAAAAGATAGGCGAAGCGGCATCTGTGCCTGTTATCAACGCTATGACGACGAGCTACCATCCTTGTCAGACAATAGCGGACCTGCTCACAATCAAGGAGCACAAGAAGAAGCTGGCAGGTCTCAAGATTGCTTATGTCGGCGACGGGGGATGCAACACAGCTAACTCGACGATCATCGGCTGCAGTAAACTCGGCATGGATGTGACTGTTGTCTGTCCCAAGGCAGCGAAGTACAGCCCAGACCCCGCGATTCTAGAAAAGGCTGAGAAACAGGCATCAGGCGCCATAAACGTTAGTTATGATCCTTCAGAAGGTGTAAAGGGGGCGGATGTCGTCTACACGGACACTTGGATAAGCGCAGGGATGGAGGCTGAAAAGGAGGAGCGGATGAAGACTTTCCTGCCTTATCAGGTCAACTCGGAGCTGATGAAGAAGGCTAAGAAGAACTGCGTCGTGATGCACTGCCTCCCCGCCCACAGAGGCTACGAGATCACTGACGAAGTCATGGACGCACCCTACTCAGTCGTCTTCGACGAAGCAGAAAACAGGATGCACACCGAGAAAGCAATCGTCTACTGGCTGATGAAACATTAGGACGGTCTCGCTATGAGCCTCGCGTTGGAGGAAAGACGAGTTGAAGGACGAGAAGACTCCCCGAAGAGCCGAGGGGAGCACACATAAGGCGGCTCTAGCACTAGAGGACGGTTCAATCTTCTTAGGCAGTGGCTTCGGTTTCCCCCGTGAGGTCTCAGGCGAAGTCGTCTTCAACACCGGCATGACAGGCTACACAGAGTCTCTGACAGACCCCTCTTACTCAGGACAGATTCTAGTTCAAACGTACCCGCTTATTGGCAACTATGGGGTACCTCCTCGAAGCCTCACAGATGGGTTTGGGATACCCCTCCACTACGAGTCCGACAGGATTCAAGTTGAGGGCTACATCGTCCAGTCGGTTCCTCCGTATCCAAGCCACTGGGCTTCGCAGCGTTCGCTGAGTCAATGGCTCTTCGACGAGAAGATCCCATGTTTAGTAGGCATAGACACGAGGAGGTTGACGAAGAAGCTCAGGATGAAGGGGACGATGCTCGGCATTCTCAAAGTCGCCGAAGAGATCGACCTAGACGAACTCATCGGCAGGGTTGGAGAGGTCTTAGACCCAAACGACAGAAACCTAGCGGAAGCAGTTAGTGTAGAGAAGCCTGTTTCCCATGGAGTCGGAAACCCTATCAGGATTGTGTTGATTGATCTCGGTGTCAAGTATGGGATTTTGAGAGAGCTTTTGGCGAGAAACGTGGAAGTTGTGAGGGTGCAGCATAACTACCTCTTGGACAAGATACTTGACCTTGAGCCTAAGGGAGTCGTGATCTCAAATGGACCAGGGGACGCAAAGAAGTGCCCTGAGACCATCCGAGCCTTGTCAGGGCTCCTTGAGACTGAATTGCCTGTCCTCGGCATCTGTTTCGGCATTCAGCTACTAGCCCTCGCCGCAGGCGGTGATACTTATAAGTTGAAGTTTGGACACCGTGGACAGAACCATCCTGTGCTTGAGACTTCGGGAAACAAATGTTACATCACGAGCCAGAACCATGGCTTCGTGGTTGATGCTGGAAGCCTGAAGGATTTTGAAGTCTCCTCTGTGAATGCCAACGACAAAAGTGTAGAGGGGATGAGGCACAGGGAGAAGCCCGTCTTCGCCGTCCAGTTCCATCCCGAGGGGTCGCCTGGTCCCTATGACACGACCTACTTCTTCGACGAGTTTCTGGAGGTGATGAGAGGATGCCGAAGTTAGGTCGTATTCGGAAGGTCATGATCCTCGGGAGCGGGGCGATCAAGATCGGAGAAGCAGGTGAGTTCGACTATTCGGGAGCTCAAGCGATTAAGGCGTTGAGGGAGGAAGGGATCGAAGTCGTGCTGGTGAACCCGAACATTGCAACGATCCAGACGGATGAACGGTTCGTCGACAAAGTCTACTTTGTGCCCATCACACCCGAGTTCGTCGAGGAGATCATTCAAAAGGAGCGCCCAGACGGCATCCTCTTAGGCTTCGGGGGTCAGACTGCCCTCAACTGTGGCGTCGAGCTCGATGAGCGTGGCATCCTCAGCAGATACGGCGTTGAGGTGCTTGGCACAGGCGTAGAGGCGATCAAGATTGCAGATGACCGAAGCCGTTTCAGGGAGACGATGCTGAGAAACGACATACCAATCCCAAAGAGTGGAAAGGCGACTACCGTAGAGGAGGCTGCCGAGGTGGCGAAGAGCATAGGCTTCCCTGTGATGGTGCGGGTCTCCTACACCCTTGGCGGCAAAGGCACAGGTGTGGCAGAGGACGAGCGAGACCTTCGATATCTTGCGTGGCGAGGCTTAGCTCAGAGCAGAATAGGACAAATTCTAGTGGAGGAGTACCTCGGCAAGTGGAAGGAAGTCGAGTATGAGGTGATGCGGGACAACGCCGACAACTGCGCCATAGTCTGCAACATGGAGAACTTCGACCCCATGGGTATCCACACAGGCGAGAGCATCGTTGTTGCTCCTTCGCAGACGCTGAACAACAGGGAGTACCACAAGCTCCGCTCCATGAGCTTCAAGGTCGTTAGGGCGCTCGGCATCGTTGGCGAATGCAATATCCAGTTCGCTTTGGACCCTAAGAGCGAGGAATTCAGAGTCATAGAGGTGAACTCTCGTCTGTCAAGAAGCTCAGCTCTGGCGTCAAAGGCGACAGGCTATCCTATTGCCTATATTGCGGCAAAGCTCGCTGTGGGGTACTTGCTGCCTGAACTTGTGAACAAGGTTACAGGCGTCACAACGGCGTGCTTCGAACCTGCTCTCGACTATCTGATTGTTAAGATTCCTCGATGGGACTTCCAGAAGTTTAGTCGTGTCGACCGTGAGATCGGCACTCAGATGAAGTCCGTCGGCGAGGTCATGGCGGTCGGTAGAAACTTTAAAGAAGCTATTCAAAAAGCCGTCAGGATGCTCGACATCCGCCGTGAGCTGACAGATGATGGAGGAGAGGAAGGTGAAGAAAAGATTTTGTACATGCTTAAGCATCCGACGGACGAACGACTCTTCTACGTGGTGAAAGCACTAGCAAGAGGTTTAGACGTAGAGGAGATATACGAGTTAACGGGCATAGACCTTTGGTTTCTCCATGAACTCAAAGAGATCGTGGACCTACAAGAGAGGTTGAAGAAGGAGGAGCTGTCTCCTGAGCTTCTCAAGCAGGCGAAGCAGTTCGGCTTCTCAGACCGAAAGATCGGAGAACTGACAGGCAGAGACGAGTGGAAGATAAGACAGGAGAGACGATCTTTAGGCATAGTTCCCGTCGTGAAGCAGATCGACACGTTGGCTGCGGAGTGGCCTGCTGTGACTAACTACCTTTATTTGACGTACGATGGTGATGAAGACGACATAGAGCTCAGGGCTGAGAAGAAGGTTGTAGTGCTAGGCTCCGGCTGCTACAGGATTGGTTCAAGCGTCGAGTTTGATTGGTGCTGTGTGAACATGGCTTGGGCTTTGAAGGAGCAGACGATCAGCGAAGTCATCATGGTGAACTACAACCCTGAGACCGTCTCCACCGACTACGATGTGCTGGACAAGCTCTACTTCGAGGAACTGGCCCTCGAACGGGTGCTCGACATCGTGGAGAAGGAGCAGCCTCTTGGCGTAGTCGTCAGCGTCGGCGGACAGATACCCAACAACCTAGCTACGCGACTTGCAGAGAAGGGTGTGCGACTTCTCGGGACCTCGGCTGAGGACATCGATAGGGCTGAGGACCGTTCGAAGTTCAGCAGACTCCTCGATGACCTCGGCATTGAGCAGCCGCCGTGGAACGCCTTGACGAATGTCGAGAGCGCTAAGGCTTTTGCTAACAGGATCGGTTATCCTGTGCTGATTAGACCCTCTTACGTCCTCTCAGGCGCTTCGATGAGGGTTGTCTATGACGACGGACATCTAGAAGAGGCGCTTGAGAAAGCTGCTAAGGTCTCAAGAGAGTATCCCTTGGTGGTCTCGAAGTTCATCACCAACGCCAAGGAGGTGGAGATTGACGCAGTCTCAGACGGCTCGAATGTCTTCATCGGCGCCATCATCGAGCATGTGGAGAATGCTGGCGTCCATTCAGGCGACGCGACGATGTCTATTCCCACTCTGACGCTCTCCGAGGCTGTCAAAGAAGGGCTGAGGCAGAGCGCTAGGAAGATTGCGCGGAGCCTCAGGATTCATGGACCCTTCAACATCCAGTACCTTGTGAAGGATGGGCGCATCTACGTCATTGAGTGCAACTTGAGGGCTTCGAGGAGTATGCCCTTTGTCTCTAAGACTGTCGGCATCAACCTCATGGAAGTAGCAGCTGACGCAATACTCGACAAGAGGATTGTGAATGGGGAGGCTGAGCCTAGGAAGTTCTGTGTCAAGACGCCTCAATTCTCCTTCATGCGATTGGAAGGAGCTGACCCAGTCACAGGCGTCGAGATGGTCTCAACAGGCGAGGTCGCCTGCTTTGGAGAAAGCTTTGAGGAGGCGCTCTTGAAGTCGCTCATTGCGGCTGAGTTCAGGATGCCGAACGAAGGCGAACACGTGTTGTTCACGGTGGGCGGCGAGAAGGAAGGAGGCGTCCCGATAGCGCAGAGGCTGGTTGAGGCTGGTTTCAGGCTTTATGCAACGGAGAACACGGCGGAAACCCTCGAAGGTCACGGTGTGCCCTGTGAGGTTCTTCGCAAAGTGCGTGAAGGAGATCCGAATATTTTGGATTACATTATGGAGGGTAAGATCAAGATGGTCGTCAATATCCTCAGCCTAGACAATGGTCCGATCTCGCGTGAGATCGTGGAGGACGAGTACCTCATCAGGAGAAGAGCTGCGGAGTTCGGTGTGCCAGTTATCACGAACTTTGAGTTAGCTGATGCTTTGGCGGAGGCACTCGCTGGTCTAGGGAACGGGAGATTTAATAAAAGAGGTGGAACATTCTTAGAATCATGTCTAACAGGGAGCTCCTTGAGATAGCAGCAGCAGCCCTTCCCTTTCCGCCGAAGGTGATTGTGGGCTACAGCAAGCTCGGCATGGTCTTCACGAGCGGAGACTTGGCTAGGACTTGCGGCATCTCTCCCTCGACAGCGAAGTTCTATTTGAAGAAGATGGTGGACTTCAGAATGGTGACGAAGATCCCGAACATGAAGAAGTACCAGAAGTACGCCAATGCCAAGGAGTTCTCAAGCTGGGTGAAGGACTTGATAAGGATAGTAGTCACGCCCCTAGAACGTGGTGAGTTCGAGATTCCGAAGGAAGATCGATGAACCTCGCCCTGCTGGGTTAGTCAATCAGATTCGTCTCTATCCTTGGGTCTCCTTCTCAAGAAGCCCCAAGTGGTTGTGGCAATCTTCTTTGACCGCTGTCCCAATCTTAGTTCTTCGAAGCCGTGTTTAGCCTTTGATGCTAGGAGAGGCGATATTGGTTCTGCCCCTTCAACGTGCCTGCGATACAAGTAGTAGGCGACGAAGAAGTAGAGGAGCACGTATATCATGACGAGGGTGTACAGACCTATGTAGAAGAAGAAACCAACAAGTGGAGCCATCAGTAGCGTAAACAGGGAGAACCGAACCCAAAACCCCCGTCTCTCTTCCGAAACCATCTTTAGAGATAGGCTAATTTGTCCAGCATAAGTTTTATGTTCTTGGCAACTTCTATCTAATAGGAAGTTCTAGTAAGTTTTATTTAATCGGAAATAGAAGGAGAGAATGATGATAAGAACTCTGAGGCTGAAGAATTTTAGAGGAGTCAAAGAAGGCGAGATAAACTTCGAGCCTTTAACGATCTTACTAGGCCCTAATAATGCTGGAAAAACAACAATCCTTGAGGCCCTATTTCTTGCTCCAAACCCTCTAAGACCTACTCCTTACTTAATCGACCCCTCTCGGGGTAACATGGCGATAGTTATTGTAAATTCGTTGCACGAAACCTTAGATAGTAAGGGATTCGTGTCTTTACTCTATAATTATTCATCGAAAAATGCAGAGATAGAGTGCGATACAGACGGTAATACGCACTCACTTGGCTTCATTAGCTCTATGGATCGAAACTCTCTTTATTTAACTAGTAACAAAACAAGAAGTTACAACAGGGTCAATATAGACAACAAAGAAATAGTTTATTCTGGTAGACTGTCAATGTCGTCTGAGTATACTGATTCAGTAACAGAGACAACCCCATTTACTGAGAACACTCTGTTGATAAGTCAGGATCTAATTAAAGCGGGTTATCAATACCTCAGAGGTAATTGGGCATCCATAGTGAACTCAGGAGTGTGTAAAAGGGTTGCTGAGGAGGCTTCTGATTTTTCATCTGACAAATACAAGGACATAACTATTGAGCCGTTTCTTGGTGGTCAATTGACGATTAATGCCTACTTTGAAGATGGAAGAAGGATAAGACTAGGGGATTTAGGAGAGGGAATTCAGAGTTACATAACTGCTAAGATACTGTTTGAGATAGAGAAGCCTGGGATACTGCTCTGGGATGATATTGAAGCTCATTTGAATCCCAGACTCCTCCTAGACCTTGGTAACTGGTTTTCAGAACTTATCGAAGAAGGAAGACAGGTAATATGCACGACGCATAGTATTGAAGCTGTAAGAACACTTGCAGGCTTGAATGAAGAAAAGGTTGGAATTATATTGACCTCTTTAGAGAAGGGTATCTTGAAGACTAAGAAGCTTTCATTGGCAGAATTAGAGGATCTCATCAAAGCAGGGATCGATGTTCGGGTTGCGGAGAAGTTTCTCATATGAAACTCTCTTTCCTTTATCCAACAAGCAAACTTGCAACGAACATAACTAAATTCTCTAGAGATTTTAGACTAGAAATAGTCACCAAAACATCGGTCAAAATATCCACGCTAGTAGTGATAACAAATGGCACACCAGACGATCTAGTCTTTACCATTATTTCACATTGCTTAGATGGAGAGAGCACGGTTGGGATTCTAAAACCAGAAGAAGGGACCAGAGACAGCGTTATTAATTTGATCCCAACGTATTTAGGACCTCACACCAAGAACATCCTTCTAATCATGGACCAAGAAATAGAGTCTCTTGAAAACCTACTTGAAAAATGTTCAAGAAAATTGAGGGAAAAAGGATGCAGAAACATCAGAGAACATGGAAATAGGTTGAACATTTACGATTGTGAACTAGGTGGGAAGGAATCTAAGGTTATATTAGTTATAAATGGACTAGACGAGATTAATACAGATAGCCATTGTGTAGAAGATCACTTAATTAAGTTTGCAGAAATGAAGTGCAAAGGAAGTTCCAAAGACTCTTGGGAGAAGCTCTCCAAGGAAGAGCAAAATGAAATCTTCAAGAAGCTTTTAGATTGTAGAGAGATAGAGAAGATATTCCCCCAGCAGTTCAAAGCTGGACAGATACTTAGGAGTCCATGATGCTTCTAAGAAACTTCCTTAGAGGAAGAGGCGTGACTAGCTTAACGTTTTTTATTGATGTCGGAACAACTCTGGGTCTTCTTGACATCATGCGCCAGATGTATCGCACGATGCGAACCAGGGATGTTCTCAAGGATATTTCGCTCACTTCTTAACTCGTCTTCATCGCAGCTATCTTCTGCTTCACCGTGTCTTCGCCGTTGCTAATGGCATCTGCGTCACGATGGCTATGGACCTCTTCCAGCTTGGCTACTCGGTGCTTACCATCGCTCCCGTACTCAGATCTAGCAGAATGAGGAGACAAGGAGTCCCTTCACATGAATAGAGAGCAGGCTATTCTCTAAGCTCTGGTCTCTCTCCCAGAGCCCATTTTGAGATGAGGTTGATGTACTCGGCGTACCGTTTATCCAGCAGCCAGTAGTGGCACCAGTCGTCCTTGCTGCGGATGCCGCGTCCTAGCGCTTGGTTAGCGGTTCTGAAGGCGTCCATGACGTACCACCGCTGCCCTAGCTCAGGGCTTCGCTGGTTGTAGTAGCCGATCTGGGCTCGGACGAGGGGTTCACGGTAGTTGGCGTAGGGAACTCCGACAAGGAAGATGCCTCGAGCCTGCTCGTCGGGGAAGTTCGAGCCTTCGGCGTTGCGCCCCCTGAAGACGCAGCAGAGCACCGCACCTCTAGGGCTGACCGCCTCCTCCTTGTACTGCTCCACAACCTCTCGGTTTTCCTCGGCGTTTCGTCCCTCGACGAAGAGAGGCTTTCCCCCGAGGCTGGGCCTGTTTCTGCGAGTCTCGATGATCTTATTACTTCTCCAGACTTCGAGGCAGTGAGACATAAATCGCCGCTGGGTGAAGAAGAGAAGGACGCCATTCGGGACCTCCGCAACATCTGCGATGAGGCTTTCACCTACTTGGAGGATCATCTCGTCGCTCCGCTCCTCAAACCTCGTAGTTACACTCGTGTCGATGACCATGCGGATATTCTTGGAGCTCTGAATAGGCGGGTACGACCGCATCTCTGCGTTATTCAGTCCCAAAATCTCTGCGAAGAGGTTCATAGGGGAAAGAGTTCCAGACATGATCAGGGTTCCAGAGGCTTCTTCGACAACAGGTTGAACTGCGAGGCTGGGGTCGAGGCAACGGTATTCAAGTGCAACGGCTCCGTAACTAGTCCGCTGATAGATGGCTATGTATCTGCTCTTCGTGCTCGAGGCTACGAGGCTGAGGAAGGAGAGGACGCCGTTTAGGTAACACACAGGAGGCTTGTCTTGCCGCATTTTCCATATCCGTATCCCCTTCACCGCCTCCGAATAACGCTTCACGAAGGTGCTGATGTTACTCTCTACAGCCTGCTCCAGTTCCTTCTCAAGCTCCTCACCAGATTGAAGGAGAGACTCGTCGCTAGTGTGTCCTCTGAGGTGGTCTGCTAGACACTGCATCGGGGTCTCAGCCATCCCTATCGACCTGAGCTCTTCTGCTGCAATCTCCAAGCTACGCTCTGAGAGAGTATCGCTAAGGCTCTCCTGTCCAACCTTGTCGAGGTTGTGTCCCTCGTCGAGGACGAGTACTCTGCCTGGCAGGGTTAGTCCGACGCTGACTCTGACGACTGAGTCGAAGACATAGGGATAGGGTACGACTACGACTTTGCTCTGCCTCGCTACTCTGCGAGCTAGGTAATAGGGGCAGAGGCTGTTCTGCTGTCCTACCGAAATCAGCTTCCTCGGCAGAAGCACAGGCGGAAGTCCACTTGGAAGTTCCAAGATGTCGGACTTGTAGTCACAACCCTCTCCCTCTTTCAGTGCTCTACATACTTCGAGGAGTTCCCGGTGAGGCAGATCTTGGCAGTCGGGATTGAGGCAGAGGTGCTGCCTGCCTGCAAGGTTAACGGCAGTGAAGCTTTCTCCTGACTTCTCGTTTATGGCTATGACTTCTGTGAGCACCTGCCTCACTTGCTCGTGGGTGCGGGTTGCATAGATGATGGATCGCCCAAGCGCCAAAATGCTGGAGAGGGTTGAACTG
>Ga0315314_1000757_pt1 | contig 32347 bp, 22 predicted proteins | sample TDP9_MG_FD_203631 | JGI IMG/M metagenome (GOLD analysis project Ga0315314, IMG submission 203631) | Freshwater sediment microbial communities from Lake Towuti, South Sulawesi, Indonesia - TDP9 | ecosystem: Environmental > Aquatic > Freshwater > Lake > Sediment | place: Indonesia: South Sulawesi... | reverse complement strand
TCTAAATCCAGACTTACGGTGCCGGAGGATACAGACGAATATCGTCAAAGTACATCGTGCCTGAACCGCCTACTGCCGGATTTTTCTTGTTGCCAAGACCAAGGGCAATCGTATTGACATTGGCCAGGTTCACGCCCTGGTCTGCAAATGCCTTCAGGTCGATATTCCATCGAGTCCAGGTGGCTATCTGCGCTGCTTTTGGATTATCGTGAGAGATAACCGCAGTGCCGTTGAGAGCAACGTACAACGTTTCAGCGGCGTTAGCTGAATCACCTCTGAACCAAATCGTCAACGTGGTGACACCGTTCTCAGTCCAGTCACGCGGATAAGTCAGCGTCTTCTGCGCCTCTGAATACTTTAAGACGCTGTTATCGTAGAATAACGGCATTGCCTGGCTGCCTCCATGAACGATAGTCTCCTCACAATAAGAAGCTGTGCTTTCGTCTCCAACGGCTGCGCCTGTCCCATTGCCGGCATAGGCCGGTTCTTTACCGTGCGCGGCATAGCCAAGTCCATCTTTCCACGACCACCATATCTCGTTGTTGCCAACGTCGTAGTCCTCAAAATCGTCCACTATAAGGAAGTTGGCAGTCGTAAAGCCCCAGAGAGGGCCTTTCCACGGACTGTCGGGATTGACGTTATTGACCTCATCAATCCGCCAATAGTAAGTGGTGTTCCACAGGAGTTTTCCGGGGTCATAGCTCTCGGAACCAAGTGCCTTGGTGCCTTTGTACTCTGGTGAACTGGTATCGGCGTTTTTCACGGCTTCTTTATCATCGCCGAAATAGACCTGATGCGAAGCAGCATAGACACTTGGCGACCAGGTAAGAATCGTTGTCTGCTTTACATCCACAGCGCCGTTAGACGGGTTCGGGCTCCCGACGGCGCCCTGAGTAGTAAAGCTCCAGACATTGCCTTTATACGTGGCGATGGCGTCAAACTCATCGACCCGCCAGTAGTAAGTCTTGGCCAATTTAAGCGGGCCGCGAGGAATATAGGTTGCAGCTCCCTGAGGAAGCCCGCCGGTGGCATTGCTCACATCGTCGAAATTGTCCCCAAAATATACCGTGTGCAATTTTGCACCGAAACCAGCCGTCCAGCTAAGCTTCACATCCGTGTCTATCAACTCGGCACTATCAGGCGGATTAGGGTTATAGGCAGTCTTAGGGGGAACCGTAAAGCTCCATATAAAGCCTTCGTGTTTTGTAGTACCATCTGCCTCAATCTCATCGACACGCCAGTAGTAAGTTGTGCCCGGAACAAGCCCATCCGGAAAAGGCATACCGGGAAAGCCGACGACAAAAAACGCACCGGGCTGGTTGCCCAGGAACGCGCTCTCGGCACTGGCTTCTACATCTGCAAGATTGTCGCTGAAATATACATCGTGCGTGGCTGCAGTCTCCCCCGCCGTCCATGAAAGGCTCGCCCAGGTGTCCTCATACATAGCACCATCAGCCGGGTCGGGTACTATAGCGCGTTTACTCGAAAATTCAATATGCAGCAACGCCCCGGTAGCTCCTGTCGAAGACACGGCAACTCTATTCCCTTTGGACGGATTTTTGGGGTTGTCGCTAATTATTATTGCCAGAGCGTTACCAATGGTCCAGCCTTCCTGGCTAATTATCTCCTGGATTACAGCGGAGATATCCGAGGTCTGTTTTTTTATACCTGTTGTAGGCCAAGCCTCTGGTTGCCAATCTACCTGCGCCGCCGTTCTAGTCCTTCCGCTTACATTATAATCAGTGCTGGCAAACGCAGGGGCATCGGGAACCAGCTCACCTTCGATAATAAGATTAACGACTTCAGGGCCTGTAGCCTCATCCACCGTGAACACAATATACGCTTTAACGATATTGGCGCCCTTAGGGACTTCGACATTCAGAAAGCGCAGACCTATTACCTGCAAGCCACCATCATTTGGAAACTCCAGGTCGCTGCTGTCCATATACATACCCCTATCCAGCTGGTCCTCAACAGAATCATTACCGTTAACGATTCCGATTTCTACGACCATGCCGCCAAGGACGACATTTGTACCGGCCAGGGCCAGTACCAGAACAAAAAGAATCAATTTCCTGCACATAATTAGTCCTCCTTAAAAGAGTTAAAATAATTAAGAACTATACCTTGGCCACACACCAAAACACGCGTTCCCGAAGAAGCGGGATATGAATTTTAGTTGAAATGTGAAAACCTCCACCTGCGAAGCACAAAGTCGCCGTTACAACCAACTCTGCGCCTTCCATAATAACTCCTCCTCTATCCGGAAAACCTTAAAGATTCCACGTACATAACCTATTATATTTATACCAGATTAGCTATCTTAAAGTCAAGAAAAAATATAGTTAGGATGTTTCTCCGTCATTGCCGCGGGACGGCAATGCCGGACTGGAGCAGCCGAGGGCGCCTCGGATGGAATTTTAGTTCCGACTCATCGCTGCAAAATGCATATCCGCAAAATCCATAAAGCGCTGCCAGTCGTATTCGGTCAGGTTATGACCTCCGGAGCGGATGTGATAACCAACAGCACCTTTCTGAACAGGCTGGTCAAGGCCTGGCATCTGTCTAACACCCAGCCCATCGACACCCAGCAACTGATAAACGCCAGCTGCATTTTTGCACGCTAAGAACTCACCTCGTGGGTCGGCCCACAAGTCCTTATCAGCACTGGCTACATAAACCGGACGCGGCGCAATCAGTGCAATGAGCATATGCTGGTCAACGGGCAGGTCGTCTTCCCTGCCGTTGTATTTTTTGAAATTTTCGCAGAACCAGTGTGGAAAGCTCTTGTTAATACGCTCGACTGTTTCGCCGAATCGCCGGCGGCTCAGCGCCGCCCCGCCGCAGCCGGAGTTGTTGGAAATCACGAAGGCAAAACGCTCGTCCTGCGCCCCTGCCCAGAGAGCCGTCTTGCCCAAGCGCGAGTGCCCCAGCACAGCAACACGCTTTTCATCAATACTATCGTCGGTCTCAAAGTAGTCCATAGCCCGGCTCAAGCCCCACGCCCAGGCTCCTATAGAACCCCAGGCATCGGCTGGGCGTCCGCCGTCGATTAGTTTATCAAAGACCGGGTGAACGCCATTTTTAAAACCATCGTGAAAGTCCGGGTCGATGTCACCATAATAAATTGTCGCCAGGCCGTAACCGCGTCCGAGAATCTTTCCGACCGGAAAGCTCGAACGGTCGCGTCCACGCGATTCTTCTGTTGCGCGATTTTTCACCACCCCCTTGCTACCCGAGCGCATCCAGCTTTCCGAAAGCTTGATAGCCGGGTCGGAGTTGATAGTATGGTTGCCGCCAAAGTTCAGGATAACAAAGGTGGGAACAGACGCTTTGACCGCATTTGGCAGATAGATAAGGATGTCCATTCTCGGCCCATCCTTCTTGCCGGTAAAGTTCACGGTTACCTGCTTGCGAGTGGCCAAGCCGCCCAGCGCCTTTCGTTCGAGGTCAAAGACCTTGAAAGTCATATCCTTCGGTCGAGCTATTGGCGCACGACCATAGACATATTTTCGGAAGAGTTCAAGTATTTCCGGCCGGCGCTTGGTCCGCCACGTTCCGGCATCGGCTACCTTCGTTCCATCGGAGAGCACCAACGGGTCAGGCAAGGTGTATTTTGGGACTTTTTGCTCGGAATAGTTGGTATCGGGACGTTGTTTCATAAGTTCCTCAACTAATTCAGGTGAAGCCTTCCAGCCGTTATCTGCGGTGTTACTGATACCAAAGACTTCAGCAGGGGAAAAAATGGTACTGAAAACAGTTAAAAATGTGAATAATTTAAAGTTGGCCATATAGACACCTCCAAATCATTACAACCGGCAAATTATAATCAATCGTATCACAGGCAGTCAATAATCACAATCAGGGGGCAGTACAATTTAGCCACTCGGCTGCCATAATTGCAAAATCTTTGAAGTCAACTTTGCAATCCTTATTAAGGTCGGAGAAGGGGTATGGATGCTCCGAATCTCCGCAGTACGGTAAGGGATTAACCGTCAGGTCATAAAGTATTGGTGAGGTCTGCTCGTCTGCACTCTGAAAAGTAACTTTCATTTCCAAATATCTTCCATTCGGAGTATTATAGAGGGACGATGCGTTTTTGACCTCTTCCCATACAGACCATTTATACCGGTCGTTAGAGCTCCTCGCTTTAACATCTAAAGAGGTTCCAATCGGCTCATAGCTGTTCCAGGATATCAGACCCCATTGCGAATCAAAAACCTTAGTATTATGAACAACCGTCCATGAGCCGGTTTTTGTCGTGAATGTTCTCGATATCAATCCGGTCATATCACTATAGCCGTAGTGCCTGGTGCCTGCGATTTTTTTCGAAAGGTCAATCAGATTAGTTTTGGGGTCTATCCTGCTAATATACTCATCGCCGTAATCCACTACCCAAACCTTGCCGTCTGCATCAACCACCACACCCGTAGGTGTATTTCCGACTGGAATGGTTTGCAGCTTGAGCCCGTCATTGCTCCAACGAGTTACGGTGCACGGCTCAGAATCCGCGGTCCAGACATCGCCGTCATCCGTACAGGCAACACCTCTTGATTGAAATACGCCTGGCTTAGTCCAGTCGAGCGTGCCGGTACGTATATTAATCCTGGAAAGTTTAGAATCCGTCCATCCGGAAACGAAAAGATGCCCGAACCTATCTAATCCCAAGCCATAAACAAAATGTCCTAAATTAACAACAGAAAGTGAATCGTCCATCGGGTCCAATCTCAACACATAACCTTTGTTATGGCCGGAAGACCAAAGGATACCATTCTCATCCACCACAGCCCCATAGGCGGTATGATTGAACGATGAAACGTCTATGGTCTTTAATATTTGCCCGTCCGAGCCGCGTATATAATAATACTTCATACTGCCGAAACAGCCGGCCCAAATATTGTTGGATTCGTCCACTGCAATTCCCCGCGGCCCAACCGCCGAGGTATCGCTCGTATAGGCTCCCTGATACTGACCCGGTATGTAGGTCCCTTCAGCTTCCGGAATGAGCACTACCTCATAAATCACGCACTCATCGCTGGCCCAGGGCAGGATTTCATTATTACTAATTTTGCCATCTCCATCAAGGTCACGGGATGTTTCAATAATGCCATTCCAATTGCGGTCCATATATTGTCCATTCTCCAGCAGTCCTATCTTAACAACAGTACCGGTGTAGCGATTGCCAACCCAGCAATTGCCGAACAGATCGACCGTCGTTCTGGATGGGTCGCTATTTGAGCCTGGTCCTGTGCGATATCTGCCCAATTCCCTGCCGGTTCTTGTATCCACTTTGGAAACCGTCCCTTCATTGGAGTTGGGTACCCAAATGAACGGCAAAGTAGTAAGCTCGGTCGAAAGCTGCAATTGGTCAGGAACCGTTTCATACTCGACACTAACAAGTGTCCCCTTATCAAAATCCTCATTTGTGGTATATATATGGCCTCGCAGATACGGAGAGACGAAGACCGCAAACGTCGTTACCGCTTTGACACTGTCATCTTTATTCGCGTCGCTTGAGGAGACTGCCGTAATCAGCTCTTCCAGCACATTACCATCAGGTATATTAGGTTCGGGTGTAATTTCCAGTATCAGTTTCAAAGAACCGCCGGAAGGCAGAACAGGGCTGCTCCATCCGGTGCCTTTTACTGCGTCGGTAATATCGGCCTGGCTCAAAGTATCAAAGTAACTTACGTTCCAATTTTCATTCCCGCCGGAGCAGGTGATTATAAAACGGTCAGCTGCAAACCTTTGGTTCTCCAGCTTTATATCGTAAATGGCAACCATCCCCTCACCAATCGTCTGGCTTTTCGTCTGCAAGGGTAAATCGTTATAAACATCATCGCCGGAATATAGGAGCTCATCGTCCGTGCGAATCTGCAAGTCCGGCTGAACGTACTGGCTCGAATCAACAACAGTTACATTGTCGAACACAGCTCTGCACCGCACACCATTTACGCGTGAAGTAACAGCCAAACCAATATAGATGGTCTGGGGCATGTCGATGGTCGCCGGGTTACGACCTTGCGGGTCGGGATAAACAAACTCATCGTTGGGCTGGGCGACCCAACTAATTCCATCCGCCGAATAATAACCCGTGAATGTGCTGCCCTGACGCACAACTCTAATCCAGCAGGGCAAAGTGATTTTGCCCGGCCTGCTATTCGACGAATTCGTGGATTGACCGGCAAACGGGCGGTGCAGAAAAGTTGTACCACCAGAAGGCGTCAGCGCCATACAAGCATGCTTGGAATCGGCATCAAGTGTCTCACGAATCATCACGCCAGACTTAGCCCAGTAATGGGTATTTTCTATGCTCACAACACGCACCGTTATTACACAGTCACCCAGCGCGGTTGTACACACATAGCAGAAAGCGTCTGAGCGGTCCAGGATATCCGAACCATCTCCGACAACAGTCCATTCATTGTTTTCTTCAAAAGCAACCCCGGCTATGCTCATCTTGCCGATATCCTGCAGAGACCATCCCGTGGGCAGTTGAGCTGATGCACTGCCGGCAAAGAGCAGCACTAAAACAAACAAAACCAAGCGAGTCAATTTTCCATACATAAATAGTTTCATCTGAGAAACCTTATCTGCCTGCACCCGTGTCAGCCCCGACACAAGTGGCACAGGCACAGGTGTTTTTCAGCTTTGCCACTATTATTTACGTGGCTTTACCAGATAACTCCTCGGATAAATAAAAATGTTCTTTCGCAGCAGAATGAGAACGCACCTTTTTTAGCAAGCTTAATTATACCATTTTATCGCCCTGTTAGTCAAACCTCTTTCACGGAACGACACGAGTATATCATGATGTTTCACCCAAATCCGTATAAATTCAGACAGAATCACCGGCATCAAAATTCGCTCCAAGCGTGTTGAAAAAATAAGTATTGAGAATTTTCTGAAAAGTCTTACGTTTAATGTTTTCGATGCTCGTATCGATGCCCGACCTGGAAACTCGAACCTCGAGCTTCCAGCCTCCAGTCTCAATATCAGCTTCGACAACGATAAACCAGCTTCATCTGATTGCGCTCAAACATAAGGTTAACAGGAGCAACTATTCCGTATGTCTTTTCGTAACTTGTACTCAACACTATCGACAAGTGCTTGTCAGGAGGTTGTCTGAATAATAATCGGTGAAACCAGCAAGCCCTTGTAAATAAAAGGCTTGAGCATTTTGCATCTGAAATCAACAAGTCCCTTATTGGCAAATACTTACAAATTCTAAGGGCCGGTATGCGGACGCACTCTGAGCTTTCCCCACTTGTTTTCAGGCATCTGCGATTTGCTCTAATACTTTGGAAATTTGCTCTTTAAGTGCCGGCAAATCTTTTTGAATTACCTCCCATAAGCGTTCCAATTTAACACCAAAGTACTGGTGTATTAGCTTGTCCCTCATGCCGGCTATTGTCTTCCAGGGTATCTTGGGATAGATTGCCCTTAAGTCAGGACTTATATTTTTTGTTGCCTCCCCTATAATTTCTAATGCCCTTATGACCGCGTACTGTTTTTCTTTGTTTTCAAAGAACTGCTCTTTTGAAACACCTTTAATGAATCTCTCCACATCAGATATAGAATCATATATATGCAGCAGATAAGGTTTATCATTTTTCATAGATAACCTTCATTTCTTTTTTTACATAATCAATTATATATGGATTTATGGTGTCATATTCACCAAGGTCAACCTTTCTTCTAAAGAGTTTTTTTAATTTCTCTTCCAATTCAATAAGGTCAAACAGCGACTTAGTAGCCCGTTTCCCAAATCTAATCGCTATATCAATATCACTGTTTTTTCTCTGTTCTTGTCTGACAAAAGAGCCGAATATAGCCATAAAAACTATGTCATTTTCTTGGCATATTTTCAGTAACTGCTCTTTTAGACCTCGTTTTCTTAATTGAGGTGGTATGTTCCTGATTTCAACCATCCTTATTTCACTCCTTCATCTCTCTGAAAATTGGAAGAACCCCACGCTGGGAACGCGGGTTAAAAATAGATTCTTCCCCTTAGCTTTGCTCAGGGCTTTGGCTCACGCGCTCAGAATGACAAGGGGCATCTTTCTGTAGTTTGTACTCAACGCTATCGACAAGGGCCTGCCAGGAAGCCTCGATGATGTTCTCGGAGCAGCCGACAGTGCCCCAGATAGAGGTTTTGTCCCGCGACTCAATTATCACACGCACACGAGCAGCAGTTCCAGCTTTGGCATTGACTACACGAACCTTGTAATCAATCAAGTGAATATCCTTAATTTCGGGATAAAAATTCTCCAGTGACTTTCGCAAAGCAGCATCAAGTGCATTGACCGGGCCGTCACCTTCGCCTACAACATGTTCGGTTATGCCGTCCGGCCTAATGAGTTTGACCGTTGCCTCGGTAACTATATCGCCACTGGCGCGTTTCTCAACAATTGTATTATACTTCACAAGCTCAAAAGACGGCTTATATGTGCCCATAATCTTTCTGACAAGCAGGTCAAAACTGGCGTTTGCTGCCTCGAATTGATAGCCCTGGCTTTCGAGTTCCTGAATACGCGTGAGTATCTTCCGGGCTAATTTCCTATCCTCAGCTATCTTTGCCTTTTCCAGCTCAGCTAAAACTGTTGATTTGCCGCTTAGTTCAGATATAAGAAACCGCCTTTCGTTTCCCACAAGTTCCGGTGAAATGTGCTCATAAGTTTGTTTGCTTTTTCGCAGGGCGTCCACGTGAAGACCGCCCTTATGGGCAAAGGCGCTTTCGCCAACATAGGGCATATTCATCACCGGCGTCAGATTGCCTATTTCAAAAACGTAGCGAGACACTTCGGTCAGGGTCTGGATTTTTTCCGGGCTAAGGACATCCAAGCCCATCTTAAACACAAGGTTTGGTACGACCACACACAAATTTGCATTTCCGCACCGTTCGCCCAGGCCGTTAATTGTGCCCTGGACGTGTCGGGCACCGGCTCGAACCGCCGCAAGGCAGTTGGCCGTGGCGCAGTCGGTATCATTGTGGGTGTGAATCCCAACCATCATCGTGTTGAACCGCTCGCAGACGGTCTTCGTGATTTCGTACACTTCGTCGGCCAGAGAGCCGCCGTTAGTATCACAAAGCACGAGCACATCAGCACCAGCCTGGGCAGCAGCGGTTAAAACCTTCATCGCATATTCCGGATTTTTCTTGTAACCGTCGTAGAAGTGTTCGGCATCGAAAATAGTCTCCAAGCCGTGCTTTTTAAGATACTCGACAGACTCGGCGCAAATAGTAAGGTTCTCATCGAGTGAACAGCCCAGGACGTCCGTTACGTGCATGTCCCAGGCTTTGCCAACTAAAGTAGCGACCTGCGTTTTGCAGGCAAGCATTGCATTCAGCGTGGCATCATCGCAAACGCTTGAATTGGCTCTGCGAGTGGTTCCGAACGCCACAATTTTTGAATTCTTTAAATCCAGACCGGCGACCTCGGTAAAGAACTGCATCTCCTTGGGGTTAGAAGCGGCATATCCGCCTTCAATATATTCCAGGCCAAGCTCGTCGAGGCATTTAGCAATCGCAAGCTTGTCTTCCAGCGAAAAACTGACGCCCTCGGCCTGCATACCATCGCGAAGGGTTGTATCATAAAGCTTTATTTTTTCCATCGGTTCGTATCTCGTATTTTGATTGTTGACACCCGGAATTTTTGCGCTCCATAGACTCACGCACTATTCTGTGCTTAATTTTATCCATATAGTATCAGAATGTAAAGGTGAAAAGTAATCGGTCAAAAGACGAAAACCAAAAGAAGAACCAAAATATGTTCAATATTTTTTGGAATGCGCTTGAAATTAGGTCGATAGTTAGATACGATTTTGATTTCATATAAACACCGGTTAGTAGCGTAGTGTATTGGGTATAACTGACATGATTCTGACACAAATATTGCAGGCAAATTGCGTTAAAGTTCCGGTTGAAAGCAAGGACAAGGAAGACGCAATAACCGAACTTGTTGATTTGCTTGACGCTAATGGACTGTTACTTGACAGAGATGTGGCCTTAGAGGCGGTCTTAACGCGTGAACGAACACGAAGCACCGGAACAGGCGCCGGAATAGCCATCCCTCACGGCAAATGCAATGCCGTTAAGGAGCTCGTTATGGCGATTGGAATCGCACATGAGCCAATCGAGTTTGAAAGCGTCGATGGAAAACCGGTAACAATTCTCATCCTGCTGGTCTCGCCTGCCGACCAGACCGGCCCACATATTCAGGCATTGGCCAGCATAAGCAGACTGATGCTGAATGAACAATTCAAACAAAAGCTTGAACAAGCCGCCTCTGCTGAGGAGGTTTACGAGCTTCTAAACAATACAGAGAACGAACAGGTGTTTGATGGCAGGTCGTAGGAACCACCCTCATACTTACGTATGAGGTCAATTACAACACGTGTAAACGTGTGGATAAGTAAGTCCGCACGGCAAATCCGGCAATTCTGCCGGACTAATTCGTTGTTTCCCACAGGATGAGACCCATTTCATAAGGATTAACCAGGTCGTTGTGCATAGGCAAAACTCTGACAGCCACGCCGTGTCGGCCTGTGTTTCTACAAGGCATTGTGCCAACAAACCAATGTTCGCCTTGCTGCTGGGCCGCTTCCTTATAATCCATTCTCACAGCAGAGCCTCGCCTTATATTACCCCAGGTATCAACTGGACCATGGTAAAGTTCAACTGAAATATCACCTGGGCTCATCCTGCCAAGCTTAACCAAGGCCCTGACGAATAATTGTGAGCCAACTTTTAATTGGGGCTGTTTGGGATTTAGCTGTTCGTTACCGTTGCCGTTGTTGACTTCCATTACCACATCTTTGACGGCGAACTCAGGCCAGGCTTCTCTCATCTTGGTCTTCCACTTTGAGAACTCCTTGGCTCTGCTGCAATCTGCCGCAGTTAGATAGGTGTATTTTGCCAGAGCGGGATTGTAGAACCTTCGCATATAGTCTACAATCACTCTGTGCGTGTTGAACCGTGGCGCTATCCACTTGATAGAATTTTTTACTCTGCGTATCCAGGCCCGGGGCAAATTGTCAATCGAGCGGGTATAAAAAAGTGGAATAACTTCATTTTCCAAAATATTATATATGGCCAGTGACTCAAACGTATCTCGATAATCCTCATCCTCAAAGCTCTGGCCCGCGCCAATGGCCCAGCCCCCTTCAGGCGTGTAACCCTCGCACCACCAGCCGTCTAAAGTGCTTATATTCAGCGCGCCATTGACTGCTGCTTTCATACCGCTTGTTCCGCTGGCCTCCATTGGCCTTCGCGGGTTGTTAAGCCAGAGGTCCACACCACAAAGCAAAACCCTTGCCATATCAATATCGTAGTTTTCCAAAAATACCAGGCGGCGAACGACGTTTTGCTGGTTTGCAAATTGAACAATCTGACGTATAATGTCCTTGCCTTCCGAGTCCTTTGGATGAGCCTTACCTGCAAAAATAATCTGAATAGGCCGTTCAGGGTCGGTAAGCAGCTTTACAAGTCGCTTCGGGTCTCTAAGCAGCAGATTGCCCCTTTTATAGCCGGCAAATCTCCTGGCAAAACCGATGGTCAGTACCTCAGTATCAAGAATCTCCTCGGCGCGGTTCATTTCGGTGTGGTAAGTGCCTCTGCGTTCCATCTGAGCCTTAAGTCGGTTGCGCGCAAAAACAATTAGCTGCTCTTTACATCGCTGATGTATTTGCCATAATTCCTCATCAGGAATTTGCTCGACTTTGTTCCAGAGTTGCTTATCCATAGATTCATCGGCCCAATTCGGACCAAGATACCTTTCATACAAAGAGTTCATCTCAGCGGATAACCAGTTTTTGATGTGAATACCGTTCGTAATAGGTATTATAGGCACCTCATCGAGAGGAAGTCCCGGCCAAATGCTGCCCCATATCCCACGTGATATATGACTATGCAATTTACTTACGGCATTGGTATAACCGCTCAAGCGTAAGGCCAAAATTGTCATTTTAAATGTCTCACTTTCATCGTCAGGAAGTATCCTTCCCAAAGACAAAAACCGATTCCTATTTATGCCAAGATCCGGGAAATAACCACCAAAATATTTATCCATCAACGCCACATAAAATTCATCAAGCCCGGCTCTAACAGATGTATGTATAGTAAAAACGTTGCCTGCTCTTGTCGCTTCCACAGCCTCATCAAAAGTCATATTTTTGGCGCTTCTTAATTCACGGATTCGCTCTAACGCCATAAAAGCAGCGTGCCCTTCGTTCATATGGCAGACAGTAGGCGTGATATCCATTGCGGACAGAGCCTTTAAGCCGCCGATTCCCAGCATAATCTCCTGGCGAATTCGCAGTTCACGGTCGCCACCATAGAGACTGGAGGTAATCATCCGGTCCGCCGAAGAATTCGCAGGCACATTCGTATCCAGTAGATATAACTTCACCCTGCCAACGGAAACACACCAGACTTGTGCCACTACACATCTGCCTGGATACTCAACGCTGATTGTTAAGGGCCGACCGCTTTCCTTGCGAACAAGCTCTATTGGCATACTATAGAAATCATTCTCTGTATATTCCTCCCGCTGCTCACCTTCGATGCTTAAATACTGGTAGAAATAACCCTTCTGATACAAGAGACCAACGCCCACCAATGGAACACCGAGGTCAGAAGCACTTTTCAGGTAGTCTCCCGCCAGAACTCCTAAGCCACCTGCATAAATTGGCAAACATTCATGAACGCCAAACTCTGCACTAAAATAGGCAATAATTGGCTTGGTGGATTCCGAACAAACCTTTTCGTACCAGGTAGGTCTATTAAGATATGTTTTGAGCTTTTCGGCTGCGTTCTGCAAATGGCCCAAAAAGCCCCTATCTTCAGCCAGTTTGTCCAATTTTTCCTGCGAAATAGTGCCAAGCAGTTTAACTGGATTGTGGTCGCAAGCCGACCATAAATCACTATCTATACGTTTGAATAATTCCGCAACATCAGGATTCCAAGACCAAAACATATTCTTAGCGATAACCTCAAGGTTCTTTATTGGCTCGGGTAACGCCGGCAAAACTGTGAAGCTTCTGACACTTGGCATTCTTAGCTCTCCACCATGTAGCTTTTGATAAAAAGCCCTAACAATTTAGGTCAAATAGGGATTCTCCATTAGTTTCCGTTTAATTCTAATCGACAAATATATTGAATGTCTTAACCCGAAAAACCAAAGCAAATGGCAAGCTTGCCAAATCTGAAATGTCCGATATATACCCCAATTTACGAAAAAAAAGGCCTGAACAAGCAGGCCTTTTATCTTAGTTGCGTGGCCCTCCTCCACAGGTGCCGTAAGAAAGCGTTCGAAAAGAACCCATTACTTCCAGGTGGGCAATCGTTGCTTGTGTCCGAAAGTCCTATCGGATAGGCTTTTCCGATCCATCAAGGCCTGATTTCCCTGAGTACGGGTATCGGTTCTTTCAAATACCTGCTTTCTATACGAACACCGCAGGGGTTAGCCCGCAACTTGATTTTATACCAGATTCCCAACAATAAGTCAACAAAATACCAATAATATTCTGAAAAATAACTAAAATCTTTAGCCTTTCTCTATAAATTTTCGGCTTTTAGCCCGTTTTTTCTAAAGACAAATTCAAACTTAACGCGATGTATAGGTTTTTATGAGCAACCTTAATTTTTAGCCCTTAAAACAACATTTTTAAAAACCTTATCATAAATTTTAGCCTAAATTCAAAAAAACAACCTCGTTTTTAGGTCAAAAACCGTATTTTGAAAAACTTGTACGCGATGTTAAGATTTAAAACTAAAATGGTCTCCTTCGGTGTTTGCGACTAACCGAGAACTTGGTTACCGGCCGGTCGCTTATGCTCTCGACTCTGCCGTGCCGTACCGAGTTTCCAGAAGGAACCGTCATTTAATACGAATCAGATAGTGCGCAACTCTGCACGTACAGACTTAGCCAAACTCTCTACAATATCAGCTTCAAAGTTGTCAACAGTTTCGTGTGTCAGTGTGCCGTCTTCATCTCTAAAGCGCAGCGAAAGCGTAACACTTTTTTTGCCGGATGGGATGCCCTTGCCGCGGTATATGCCGACAAATTGAACATCTTCAAGCTCGACTGTGGCCTTGTCTTTAACCGCCTCAATAATATCAGCCCAACGGATATCCTCTTCCACGATAATCGAAAGGTCTCGCTGTATCGCAGGGAATCTTGGTAGCGGCTTGACTTTTATGGCGGGACTTTGCAGATGAAGAGAGAGTTGAAGAGGTTCCGGCTTGACTATTATGTCGGGACTTCGAAGAGCCAAAGCCAAAAGCTGTCCAAATTCCAGCTCTGCAGCGCAGGGTGAAAGCTCTTTGAAATCAAATTTCTCTTTCACCGCCTGTGAAACAATCCCTGCGGTACCGATTGTTTGAGAGTCCACGATGATTTGGGCACCTGTTTGCGCCCAGAGAAGGTCCGCAGGAGCAAAAACAATTTGTGCATCTCTATCTATTTTTTTTATCAGCCCTTCAATCACACCACGCAGGTCTCTAAAATCACTGTCACAGACCAGAGCCAGTTTAGTCTTCTCAATCGGCAGCCCACTGCTCTGCTCAGATATAGGCACATAAGTATCTGCAATCTCAAATACCCTGCACGGCAAATTTTTGGCGTTAATGTTTGTCTTCAAAACTCCCAGCAAAGAGCCGATAAGGGTCTGGCGAAGCAGATTCGCACTTTTTCTGGTTACGTCTTTTACCGCCAAATATTCCTTTACACCCGTCTTTGTGAAAAGTTCTGCAACAGAATTGTCAACAAAGCCAACATTAATCGTTTCATAAAAGCCGCACCCGTTAAGATACATTCCGAGCGATTCGACCAGCTTCTGACGGGTATCGACCGCAACCACCTCGATTTTGATTTTCCGTTCTGTCGGCACCTTGTTGTAACCATATACACGCGTAACTTCTTCAATCAGGTCAACTTCACGGTAAACGTCACTGCGCCACGAAGGTACCGAGCAAACTATCAAATCATCCTTGCTTTGCGGCTTGAAGCTTAAGGCAGAGAGAATTCTCAGCACTTCTTCACAAGGGACCTCGATACCGAGCAATCTGCTTAAGCGTGAAAGCCGCAGGATTACCTCTTTCCGCTCCGGCTTTTTTGGATAAATATCAACCACTCCCCTGGCCACTTTACCGCCTGATACCTGAGTTATCAGTTGTGCAGTACGTTTTGAAGCCCAGTCCACCATCTCAATATCGACTATGCGTTCGAATCGAAAGGCGGCCTCCGAAGGCAGTGCGAGTCTGCGGGATGTTGTGCGAACACTGATAGGGTCAAAGTAGGCATCCTCCAGAAGAACTGTTGTAGTCGTTTCGCCGACCTCGGTATCCAATCCGCCCATAACGCCAGCTATGGCCACAGGCCCTTGTGTATCGGCAATAACCAGCATATCAGTATTAAGGTCGCACTGCGTACCATCGATGCTGGTCAGACGTTCACCGGCAACGGCTTTCCTTACTATTATTTTGCCATCAGCAATCTTGGTGTAATCGAAGGCGTGCGGGGGCTGACCGGTCTCCATCATTGCGTAGTTGGCTGCGTCAACAACATTATTGACGCTCCGCAGGCCGACAGCTTCAAGTCGTTTCCTGAGCCAATACGGTGATGGGGCAACTTTGATGCCGTCAATAATCCTCGCAGTATATCGGCCGCACAAATCCGGCTCGACAATTTCTACATCGGCGAATTCTCTAACGTCCTTATCCGATTCGTCCAGCTCAACAGCCGGCAGCTTTAGTTCTTTGCCGGTCGCAGTAGCTAACTCACGGGCAACGCCGATATAGCCTAAGCAATCACCGCGATTGCTGGTTATCTCAACGTCGATTACAGCATCGTCATCGTGATGTTCTATCCCCTCATAAGGAAACCCTAAATCGCTCAGCACCTCAGCGATTTGGTCGGCACCAAGGCCGGTGTCGATATAATCCTTTAACCAATTCAGAGAAATTTTCATAACAATAGTACCGTCAAAAAACAAAACCTCAAATTGGCACCTGTACCTGCGACTACCTGTGCAGGAAATGCACAGGTGCAAGCAATAACTTAACCTCCAGGCTCAATTCTGTCAACCCTTTTAGAAGTAAGTCAGATTTGCATCGTCCCAGCCCTTCATTTACACCAGCTCCAAACAAAAGCCTTCGGCGAACTCAGACCAGGGTTTGAGGGTGCAATCCTGGATTACTGTAATATCTCAAAGTTTAATAACACGACAACATTCGGGATAGACCGGATATCAGGTTAAACTTCAGGTTTTTTTAGCAGTTAGCAAATATTACCCCCGACCGGCACAAAAGATTTGTAACGGACAAATTTGGTCTTTCGTATTTTTCATTTTTTCTTATAATAGCACAATTAGAACGCAGCAAACAATTTAAGGATACCTGTTATGAGAAAACGGAATTTATTTGTTCTATTGGTCTTTAGCTTAACTGCCAGCTTGTTACTTGTCGGCTGTGTGGAACGCAAGCTGACAATCAACACCGAGCCGCAGGGAGCGTTAGTTATGTTAAACGATGAGGAGATAGGCACCTCACCTGTTACGGTCTCATTTGAATGGTACGGCGACTATTGGGTCAGAATAAACAAGGAAGGCTACGAAACCCTCAACACCCACCGCAAATTAAAGGGGCCTTGGTATGATAGCTTCCCCTTCGATTTCTTCGCACAAATAATTAGCCCGGACAGAATCGTTGATTCATACGAATGGACGTTTGAGCTTGAACCCAAAAAGCAAATAAGCCGGGAAAAACTAATCCAGAATGCTGATAAACTGAAGGAGCAGCTTGAATAGCAGGCCATAATGGACGTTAAACTCTTGCTTCTTGGCCGAACAGAAGGTATAATAAATTTCAAAAAAAGAGTGTAAATTTTGACTGCTCACTTCAGAACAGCGAAGTATAGTTATGAAATTAAAGACAGTTATACATAAAGCAGAGGAAGGGGGCTATTGGGCGGAAATTCCAGCCATCCCCGGATGCGTTACTCAGGGCGATTCGTTCGAAGAGCTTTTGAAGAACATTTATGAAGCGGTCGAAGCCAGTTTGTCTGTCGATGTCCAAGACTATAAAATCCAAAAAGACGACCAATTATTGGAGATTATGGTTTGAAGCAAATCAGCGAATTGATAGAATTTGTTGAAGAAGTTTTTAAAGCATATATATCCTTTAACTGGAGAGAAACATGGAACAAAATTACAGAATATTGTTCAAGATGGGAGATTCAAGTTTTGAAATTGAAAGCAACGACCTAAAGTGGTTGGAGAGCAAAGAAAAAGATTACTTCCAAAAATTGTTAAGTGAAGCAACGAAACATAGGCACAAACCTCAGGAAGAAAGTACTGAATCCGAAGAGACACTTCCTCCGCCGGAAATGACTCTAAACGAGTTCTACCGAAAGTATGTCCAGAAGATTAAATCACGTCCTAGCATTGCTGTGTTCTTTGTTTATTATCTGCAAAAAATGTGTAAGAAAGATAAAATCATAACTGCAGATGTAATGAAATGTTTTAAGGACATTTTGTACCCTAACTGGAACAAGCTAAATTTCACTGACATACTTAACAGTGCGAAACGCCGGGCACTTGTTAATTACGTTCATAAACTATGGTCTCTCACAACAACTGGAGAGGACTACGTCCTCAACAGTGTAACTGGTAAAACAAAATGAAACGACAGCAGAAGGTCGAAATTCTCCCAGGCTTGGTTGAATCGATCGTTGGTGACGCCGCTGACGTTTTTGTACTCTTTGCTGACCTATGTGGGTCGACTGAATACAAGCAACATTGTACCTCTTCGAATCATCCAGATTTAAGTTGGATTGTTCGACAACTCATTTTTTTGCAGCGGGCCGCTGAAACTATTAGGAAGTACAAAGGTACAGTGGTCAAAACAACTGGCGATGGAATCATTGCTTACTTTGAAGCCACAGCAAATCCAGAGGGCGTGCTCAAGTGCGCGATAGAGATATCTCAAGGATATGATAACTTGAAAGCCTTCAAGAGCCGCTCGAAAATCGAAGTCAAAGTATCTATTGATTTCGGCCTCACTTACAACGGCTCTATCGTAAATTCCGTTCCTTATGATCCGATCGGTTTGCCAGTTGACCGATGCTCCCGCTTGAATTCGGTTGCTAATAACAACGAAATCCTTTTTTCTCAAGATTTCTTGTCAGTAGCAGAGGCGAAATGTTCAAGGAGAGATTTCGAAGACAAGTATGGATATAAGACCCGCGAGTTTGACTTAAAGGGAATCGGAAAGACAACATACTTCTGTATAATGACTAAATGATTTTCTACCCACACTTCACTAAGAACATACTTCCCAATAATAGCATGGTTCCCTCTAAATAAAATTTTCCCAGTAGATGTAGAAGGGTGCTTTTTTAATTGAAACGTGTAGCTATCGCAGATAAAATCTTCCTGAAAATTCAGTCAATTCGACTGAAAATGTGGCTGAAAGGTATATATGGCTATTCTAAAGTTGGACAGGCATGATGAGGATAAGGAAATCGAATTTGAATTGGATTACCTTACGTCTTTAACAACCAAACAGCGGTTTGAATTGATGTTCAGAAAAACCCAGGAAATGTTGAGATTGCTTAAGAAAGATGGACGCAGAACAACTACTGAAGTTATTAAAAGAAAACCACGTTAAATTTGTCATAATTGGTGCCACCGCCTTTCCTGTTCACGGCTATTCACGCGCAACATTAGACATCGATATCTTCATAAAGCCGGAGAAAGCAAACGTTCAGAGAACGCTAAAAGCTTTAAAAGAATTTGGATACGACACCACAGATATAACAATAGATGACCTTTCAACAAAGAAAATTCTGATTCGTCAGTACCTGATAGAAACTGATATTCACCCCATTGTCACAGGGATAACATTTGAGAAAGTATGGAAAAACAAAGTAAAGGCACGGTTTGGGAAAACCTATGTCTGGTTTGCCTGCCTTGACGACCTTATAACAATGAAAAAAGCCGCTTCACGCACGAAAGACGTAGAAGACCTAAAATACCTGCTCAAATTAAAAAAGCGTACCAAAAAACGCTAATCACAGGCAAACCATACACACCTGTACGAGAACAATCTATCCACAAATCAAATAAGATTGTCCCGATACCATTCTATTGCCAGTTTCAGGCCTTGCTTAAATGGTACTTTGGATTTGTAGCCGATTAGTTTCTCGGCCAAAGTTATGTCAGCGAGGGAGTGCTTTACGTCGCCGGGACGCGGGTCGGTATAAATCGGCTTGATATTCTTGCCCAGCAATTCGTTAATCAGAGCAATAATCTCATTTACCGTTACAGCTTCGCCGCAGGCGATATTTATGACCTCGCCCTTGGTTTGCTTGACCCTCGCGGCAAGTAAGTTGGCCTCGACAACATTATCAATGTATGTGAAATCCCGGCTCTGCTCGCCGTCGCCGTAAACAGTCGGCGGCTTATCCTTCAATATGGCTGTAACAAAAGCCGGGATAGCCGCTGCATATTGACTTGCCGGGTCCTGGTTTGGGCCGAAGACATTGAAATACCGCAATGAAATAGTCTCAAGGCCGAAGACTTTATAGAAGACCGAGCAGTAATATTCGCCAACGAGCTTGGCAGCCGCATAAGGTGAAAGCGGCATAGGCGTCATCGTCTCGACCTTTGGCAGAGTCGGCGTATCGCCGTAAGCTGAGGAGCTTGCGGCAAAGACAAAACGCTTTACGCCGGCATCGCGGGCGGCTAAAAGAAGCGTGAAGGTAGCATCGACGCAGTGCCTGTGTGTAGCTGCCGGGTCATCAACGCTGCGCGGTACAGAAGGCAATGCGCCCTGGTGTAAAACGACATCGATATCTTTCATGGCCGATTGGGCGACCTCCGCATCGCCCATATCGGCCTGGACAAAATCGACTTTATCTATGATAGAGGCAAGGTTGCTTTTTTTGCCCGTGAGCAGATTATCAACAACTCTTACAAAGCAGCCTTGCGAAACAAGCTCTTTGCAGATATTCGAACCGATAAAACCGGCTCCGCCGGTTACCAAGAATTTCGTCACGCTTGTCAGTCCTAAGGACTCCGCCGAAAGGTGTCCTGTGGATTTACGGAGAAGCGTACGTTTCCGCATAATAAGCCTCTTACAAAAAAACCTGCATACAGGTTTAAGGACACGTCCAAAACAGGTTTGAGGGTGCCATCCTGCGTTTTATCACAATATTACAAAGCTCAATAGTATTCACCATTCAATAGAGTCTGTAACGCTTAGAGACTTAGGTTAGGCCGGCGGCAAGTGCGGCCTTTCTGGCCTTCTTGGCCTTTTTCTCGTATTTCCGGTAAAACCTGAATTGCTCATGGAAATATCCCCCCTTCATAGACCTTGCAGCAAATAGCACGCAGCCGACTATTTTAGCATTTACCTCTTCAAATTCCCGAATAGTTCTCTGGGCAGCGCCCCTGCTTGTAGTGGTGGCGTTGAATACAAGAATTGTTGTATCAACAAGTCGCGCTAACACTTTTGCATCACTAACCGGCAAAACAGGCGGCCCATCGATGATAATGTGGTCATAGTTATTACGCTGCTGGCCAAGCAGCTCTTCCATCCTTGAGCTGCCCAGCAGCTCCGCCGGGTTAGCAGGCAGCGGCCCACAGTCGATTACGTCAAGGCCCTCTATGCCGCCCGGCCTTATAGCTTCTTTGGGACTGCACTGGTTCATCAGCACACTGCTCAATCCAAAATCAAAACTATCTGCTCCAAGTTTATCTTCAAGCTCATCAGTCTGTATTTTTATTTTGGGAAACAACCTTTTTAAATTAGGCTGTCTGAAATTGGCATCTATCAGCAGGACTTTTTTATCCCCGGCAACAAAAGTAGTTGCAAGATTAACCGCCACCGAAGTCTTCCCGTCCCCTGGCATACCGCTGCTGACAAGCAAAGTCTTCAAAGACTCCGCCGTGCCGGAGAGTTTCAAGTTCGCCCGGCATCGCCTGTAGGACTCGCTTATAAGAGAGTAAGGCGCCTTGCGAACAGCGTGACAAAGCTCAGCACGCCGAACCTGACTATCTTCAGATGCATCAGGGATAACACCCAATAGGGGAATACGCAAATATTTTGCAACATCACTCGGTGTCCGTACAAGGTCGTTAGCCATCTCAACAAGGAAGGCAAGCCCCACACCAAGCATAAAGCCCAACACCGTTCCGCCCTGGAACCAAAGGTACCACTGGCGGGAGAACACCATTTCCAGCGGTATCGGAGCAAGTCCAACAGCCTGCACTTTAGGTGTATCAGGAGCATCATGCATCATCTTCAATTTCTCGACCTGCTCTTTGATTGAGTCAAGCATTGCGACTCGCTCATCTCTTATTTTCAGCCGCTGTTCATACTGGACGCGGGCTTTATCAAGCTCTTCGTTCTTGGCTTCGGCTTCCTGTCGAAGTTTTTCCAACTGCTCGAACCTTTCCTGCAATACATGCAAGCCATCTCGTGCATTTTCGAGATTAGCCCTGCGGGTCTGTTCTCCGATTTCGGCTTTCCTGAATTCCCTCTTTTTTTTGATTTCGTCTATCTGCTCCCTTATTCGGCGCACATCTCTGTGATTTTCACCAAACTTTGAGAGTTTACCTGAGAGTTCCGCCTCCTGAAACGCAAGCTGCTGAGCAAGCGTAACCATAACGGGGTCCCTCTCTATCGCATATTCAATCTGCTCAGTAATAGGACCTGTCGCCAAATCCTTAAGATTCGCTATGTCGGCGCTCAACTGTCTTATAGCCAACTCAAGGCTGTTCTTCTCAAGCTCCAAATTATTCAGCTTTAGAGTGATTGTGTGCTGAAAATTACGCCCCACAGGCATAGCAAGGTCGGTTATGCCCCATCTCTCGCGAACCTCATCCAGGCCTTTGTCAGCATCATTCAATTCTGTTTGAACTCGGCGCTGCCGTTCTTCAAGCATTACCAGCTCGGCATTTACCTTTCCTCTTTCTACGGTTCCCTGCTTGGCAAGAAACAACCGCACCATTTCGTTCACTATGTCCGCTGCTTCTCTGGCATCACGGCAGGTCATCGAGACCTCAACAAACTCAGCATCTCTGTGGGCGTAGGCACCAAAATATCTGTCCAAATACTTAACGGCTTTTCTAATGCTCCCGCCTCTGCCCTCAAACCATCTGGTCTTTCTAACTACGTCACTCTCAAGCAATTCCTGCAAGGTGCTCTGCTGTTTTATCAGATTAGCTATCGACTGGCGATAACCGTATAGAATATCCTTCTGCACCTGAGGTGCAGTGATGTCCATAGGGTCTGTTTCTACCGGTGAAAGGACCTGGATATATGTTGTAGCTGTATATCTTGGAAGATATTTCTGTAAGAGATACCAGCCGGCACCGCCGCCACTCACCCCCAGAATAGTCAGAAAAATTATCAGCAATATATGCCTGCGCAAAATCCCCAGAGCCTCTTTCGGCGTCATCGAGGCAGCCGCCGGAAGCCATGGCACTGCCGGCCCTGCTATTCTATTCGATGCTATTGGTCTTGCCTCGGCCATCTTGTTCTCTACCCGGAACCAACCCATAGTTTCGTATAAATCCGAAATCCTAATATCGAAATACGAAACAATATCGAAATTCAAATTGCCAAATGACCAAAACGTTTTGAATTTTGGATTTTTGTCATTTGAGTTTGTTTCGTATTTCGAATTTCGTGCTTCGTGCTTTCCATAGCCACAGCAACATTTTTTTGCGCAAGGCATCAGGGCGAAAGCCGCTCAACAGCCTTGTTTATTCTCTGCACAGCTTTCTGTGACAATTTGTCTGCCCCTATCTCCAACGCCTGCTTATAAGCAGCGAGTGCCTCATCTTTTGCCCCAAGCTCTTCTTTTATCATCCCTTTATGCTCGTACACCTCCGCAGGTACGAGAATATCACCCTGTTGATATTGTTGCAACGCTACTGCCAAAAATTCGGCGGCCTGCGAATTCTCACCCTGTTTATGCAGCACATAAGCATAAGTATCCAGGAAGCTGGGGTTATTCGGCTGTCTGTCAAGCGCACGCTTGGCATACTGGAGAGCTTCCGGGAGCCTTTCATTATTTTCAGCAAATAAATACGCTAAATTATTTAGAACACTGGTATTATTCGGCATTTTGGTCAGCAAACTTTCGTAAACTGTAATAGCGGTTCTGAGATAATTTTTATCGGAACTCTTCTCGTAAGCGAGGATTAAAACTTCAGCTTTTTTCATCGTGTAATCAACCCTGCCCGGACTGTCCGGCTCGGTCAGCTCGACGCATTTGCCAATATAATCCACGGCCTTCTCGTACTCGTTGTTAAGCTTCGCCAAATTAAACATAGCAAAATTAGCCGAGAGCGAATCAGGATTGATTTCGAGCTTTTGCCTGCAATACTTCAAAACTTCATCAGGTCCAAGCATCAAGAACATTCTCAGCAGAACCTCAGAGGCAAGCACCTCATTTTCACCCGCTTTATCAATAGATTTTCGACAATATTCCACAGCGGTTGTTCTATCGCCGAGTTTCAACTTCGCCTGAGCCATTCGCAAATATGCTATGGGCGCAATTCCGCTGTCAACATATTTACTGCACTCTTCAAAGACCCTATCCAGCTTCCGAGGATTCCAATTTTCTGCGTTTGGTTCCCCTGCCCCCAAGATAAGCGCCATTAAATATCCATCGAACGCCGTAACGTACAGCACATCCTGTACTTCATTCCTTTCATCCTCGGCAAGATGTGCCTGGAGTCTGAGCTGATAAGCTTTTTGATATAATTGCTCGGCTTTATCGGATTCACCTGTCTTAATAGCAAATGCACCGGCTCGATTCAGCCACTGTACGCTGTCCGGATATTTCTCAAGCGTGTCTTTGTAGAACCTCCTCAACGCCTCTTTTCTGTCGAGTTGTAAATATATGTGCTCAAGCAATAACCTGGCTTCAGGAGGAGCACCAGGTGCGTCTATTGTAACCTCAAGCTCCGTGATGGCATCCTCATATCGCCCGGCGCCCATATAAGCCTTGGCCAGTGAAATCCGGGTAACAGGCTCATCTGACAATAATCTGCTTTCTCTAAGGTCGCTTATTGCCTTGCCATAATCTGCGAGGAAGAAATTAATTTCACCCCTTAATCGCCATGCCGCTGGATTGTTCTGATTGGTCTGGAGATTCCTATTTGTCAGCTCCAATGCCTTCTCCAGTTGCCCCTGCCTCATAAGCAGCCAGGCCTGGAACAGAAGTATTCTTTTTTCATCAGGATACTTTTCCTTAAAGCTCTGTAATTTGTATTCAGCCTCCTTAATAAGCCCGACCCTAAGAAAAGCCTCAATTTGAATAAGATTGTGCTCTACGGTATCATCAAGTGCTATAAGCTCTTCTGAATATTTCTTTGCTGCTTCTGTGTCGATGGTTTTTTCAGCAACAAGCAAGAGACCTCTGAGTACAGCGACGTCTTTGGTACCGCCTTTGTACATTTGCTCCAGGACCCTCCTGGCTTCGTCGTATTGGCCCCGCTGAAAATAATGGTCCAAAAGCAGCTTCTCGTCCTGCGATTCCTGCAGTAGCGCCTTAGCCTTTTCATCCTGTCCCCTTGCTCGAAGATATTGTGCATAGTGATAGAGCATCAGCTTATCGTGGGGATTTATTTTCTTAGCCTGCTCGAAAGCCGAAACAGCAATACCAAACAGCGCCTCTTTAAGCTGCGGATTGGTTTCTTTCACAGCCGCCTCTGTTGCCAGTTGCCCGAGCAGTAAAGCATTGTCCATATTAGGGGCGGCCCTTTGCAGGTCCTGGCGAATTGCGACTGCCCTCAACGGCTCCATCGGGGCTATATACTCAGCGTACAGGTCGAGTAACACCAAATCACCTGGATTGAGTGCGATTGCTTTTTCCAAAGCATTCCTGACCTCGACTATCTGGGCCGATGAGACACTATCACGTAGCTTTTGATTTCGACGGTATAACAAGCTGGCCGACACTTTTGCAATAGTTCCATCAAGAGGATTCAAGGCTGTGGCTTTACGAATATCCTCCAAAGATGCATGCTCGTTTCCAAGAGAAGCATTGATATCGCTTCTGAGCATATAAGCGTATGAAAATACAGGCATTTGTCTCAAACATTCGTCGATTTTTGCCAATGCTTCTTTGAATTCGCCTTTAGCCATAGCCAGGCGGGTTGCAAAAAACTGGCCCTGACAATTATCGAGGTTTTCACGGCGACCTGTCTCAGTGATTTGCTCTGCCAGCTCCCAGTTTTCTGTCTCAAGTGCCACATCCAAAAGATGGTTCGCGGCAAATTTAATTTGCTCTAAAGCCGGCCCCTCGGATATACCCCGCCCATCCGATGGGCGGGGTTGCGAAGTTCCTATCTCAATGGCACTCTTTAACTGGCTTGTTGCCTTTTCCAGCTCGTTGTAACTGTGATAAAATATTCCAAGCTGCGTGGCACGGCGAATCGGGTCAGCGATACTCGATAGCACCTGCTCTTCTATCTCCCTGCGCCTTTCTTGTGAAATCGTTGCCGGGTCCGGTTCGGAGAGTATCTGCTTATAAACCAGCACTGCCGCATTATCCGGGAAACATTCCAAAAATCTATTGACTAAACTTTTAGCCCGGCTCGCCTGGCCTTGCGATATGTAATTCCTGCAAACATTAATGACAGAAGCTTGTTCAACAGAATTTGGCTCAACCAGCAGAAGTTTTCCCAGCAGTTCTGCTTGGCGCTGCTGGTAGCTTTTCAATTCTTCCGTTATGAGCCGGATATCGGTTGTCAGCTCATCAGGCTCTTTTTCTTCAGGTCCGGCTTGTTGAGGAATAAGGCCTGAACTTTCCCGTATTTCCCTTTGCGCCATAGTTAGTTGAATTTGTCGAATCCTGGCCTGTGCCAGAACCAGCCTGAGTTTAATTGTATTAGGGTCATCCTCAGGTCTGTTTGCCAATTCCTTCTCAGCATCATCAAACTGCTTTGCGCCAATATAGGTTTCGATGCGAAGCTCTCGGCTTCTGTCACCGGAACCAAAATAATTTTCAAAAGCATTTATGGTCTCTATGGCGTCCGTCCACTGATTGAACTTCAAAATAACCTCAACATAATCCAAATGTGCTTCAGGTTTGACCTGGCCAATTCCTGAATTGAGCGCACTTACTAAAAATTCTCTGACCGCCCCAACTTCCGAAGTATCCTTAAAAATCTTCGCAAGAGTATATGAAAGCTGCGCAAATTGTGGCTCTCTGGGCCAGGGCGGCTCAGGCGGTTTAAGTGCTTTAAGTTTCTCGTAAGCTGCATATAACTTTCTGATGGCGGCTTCTCTATTGCCCTTTGCAAGCTCAAGCATCCCTCTCCATTTAATAACCAGCGGCTCTTCACCGCTGCCGGAAAGCTGCTCGATTTCGTGCACGGCCTGCTCAGCACCCCTCAGCAAAAGGTCGGTTTGAGATGGGCTCTGCGGCTCACAAGGCTCAAGTATCTGCTCGATGTAACAATTTGCGAGAAAAGCGCACAGCATAAATCTGTTATTTATCTTAGCCTGACGCCGTGGACCGGGTGAATCCTGTGCATCCGGCAAAGTCAGTGCGTTCTTTGCTGTTTCTATTGCTTCTTCTACCTGCTGTTTTTGCCTATAAATACCAAACCTGTTATAATGCAAATTGGCCGCATTTATTGCATAAACTACATTCATCTCGTCCAATCTAATCGCCTGTTCAATGGCTTCAATAGCCTTATCAAAATTTTCGGGCCCCAGCCGAGGACCTAAAAAGCTGGAATAGACCGAATAGAATTGAGAAATCGCAGCAAACGCCTCTGCACTGGAGCTAAAGTTGCGAGCAAGCGACAAATACTCCGGCTCGAGTGCGCGAATCCGTTCATTCTGCAGCTCAGGGCTGCTGCTTTTAGCAAGCATAAGCTTCAACGCCAGAAGATTAATGTGCGCCTTTGGCTCGGTGCCTGCAATTTGAACAGCCTGCTCTAAAAGCGCCGTTGCCTGCTTTGCAGCCTTGTCTCTTTCTTCAAGGTTACCTCGTGAAGCGAAAATTTCCCCCTTCGTAACAGCCGCCCTCGCCAAATACCAATAGGCATCGATATTATTTGGCTCAAACTCCTGGACCTTCTTCAAATCATCGACTGCCTGAGCAAGCGATTCGTCCCTGTCAGTTACCGCACCCAGAGACACCATTTCAAGAACGGCTCTGCCGCTGAGCAGATATAAATAAGGGCCCAGGAACTGCTGAGCAGTCTCTTTTTGTTCTGTCTCAAAGACATCCCATCTGGCCGTATTTTCCATTAGCAGGTCTGCATTCTCTGCCACTCCCAAAAATTCTGACGCCTGCTTATGCACCTCTTGCCAAATTCGACCCGCATTGCCAGCAGACATTAAATGTGCACCGCTATCCGCCATTATGTAAAGGTACTTCAACCGGCCGTAACGAGCTTTCGCATTATTCGGATTTATCCTTATTATTTCGTCCCAGCATCCTAATACAGAGGGCCATTCCTTAATCTCGAGATACATATCCACCATTTTGAAAAGCACCTCTTCTCTGAGCGGGTCGGTCTTTGCTCTCACATACGCACCTCGAAAACTGCTTTGGGCCCTGTCATAGTTTTGCTGCTTTATTTGTTCATCCGTCGCCTGATGTGCTGCTTTCAGGGCGGCCTCAGCGTCTTTGATAAATTCTTCAGGGTCTCCGCTCAAATGCAGAATTGCCAAAACGGCCACTAAAGCAATAACTACAAAAATCACCGAGCCTATTAGTGCAACTTTTTTGTTTAACCTCCTGCTTGCCATAACCTAACCTCGTATTGGATATTTTGTATCCGGGATTTTCCTTCGCATATCACGCTTTACTTCTCCCAATCGGGCCAGTGTTTTGATTCCAAAATTGGCAAAATGACCGCCAGGAGCTTTTCGCCCGCTTTAACTGCCTGCTCTTTGTTTGGTGGAATCAACGTCTGGTTAAAAACCAGCTCAACCTTGCAAAAATACGAAGACTTGCGGAAAAGGTTCTTATTCAAAGCTATCCGAGCCTCTTCTCTGGAAGCCGCATAATCTGCATTGACTCTAAATAAGTACAAAACCGGAAATTTTCCACCCCTCTGCCAGAGATTGGCTTTAGTGCTGCCAAAAACAAGATGTTTTCCTCGCACTTTTTTCTCAAACCCCGCATTGTTATTTATTTCCAACGTTACACTATCGGATGCCAATCTTTGAAAGCCTCCGCCAGCATAGCATTCTTCCGGCACGTGCGGCACCCTGTCGGGTAGCCGGTAATAAGTTATAAACAACATAAATTTCTCAACCGCACTATTAGTTGCCGAATCGGTGTCTTCCAGAATCCATTGAATATAATCTTCGGTTCCTAACGCTTTGACTATTTCCTCATTTTCGATTTTGCGTTTTGATATTACTTTGTAAGGAGCTAAATTATTTTCATCTAAAAGTTCCAAAGATTTTTTCAATGGCAGTGGTTCCTTCTTTAAATATACACCGAAACTTTGTATGGTTATCGACATTCCGGCCCCGGCTGTTGCAAGCACCGCAGCACATATCAAAAAGGCCGGCTGCAAATAAACGCGCTTACTGTATCTCGTATCTCGCATCATATATCATCCTGCTGCGGCTTCGGCCTTCATCCAGACGAGTGCCTGCGAACCACAATATCCTCGGTAATTACATCGGCCTCTTCAATAAACAAACTCGACATAAACCACGCAAGAAAACCATATAAGCCAAATGCCAACGGCAGCATCGCCAATCCAAGCGCATCATGATAGATGCCTTGAGTGTATTTAGGATGTATCAACACATAAATAAAACAGGTAACTGTAACTCGCACAATATTGCAGAATATTGCGATGGGTATCGTGCTGAATAACAAAACGATTCGCTGCCATATAGGCCTGTAGTGCAAATATGCCATAGCCACTCCTAAAGCCAAAAAGGCCATCAGCAGGCGCATCCCGCTACAAGCCTCGGCCACATTAAGCGAAGGCTCCAGATGTTGGCCCTTATAAATCACGTCTATCACCACGCCACTGACGGTGGCTTCCATTCCGCTGACCAGATTAAGCAATGCAGTTGTTACAACAGCAGCAAGATGCTGCATCGGCATAGTCAGACTAACATAGTACCTGTGCGGCAATGGCACAGCAAAAACTAAAAAAGCGATTGGCAGCCACATATATTTAACCAAACGCCAACCGCCCAAAAACAACACAATCGCACCGAGTGTCGCTATCATGCCAATTGGCCGCAAATATCCGTACTGGAGCTGAACGATGTTAAAAGGATAGAACAAAATCCCGCAAATCAGAAAAAACAAGCCGAGATAGTTTGGCTTCAGCTCGTTATTCTGAGCAGAGCGAAGTATCTCTTCTTTGTACCGGTTGATGAAGTATAAACTGAAAATCGGGATTAGAAAACCGTGCGACCAACTACTATCAGTGAGCCATTCGTGGACGATTGTCTGAATCTCATTGTGAAAAAGATAGCAAAACAGCGTTCCTATTATCAAAACCTTAATGTAATTATGCAGCCCGAGTTCGCACCACTGCTGTTCTCGATGCGGCGTACCTATTTGTTGTGTTTGGGTTCCCATTCAGCTATATTCTTTACAAAATCAAGCAACTCTGCAATAGAAGAGGTGATGTTGCCCATTATAGTGTAAACTAACAGCTAAAAACCAAAAAGTAGAGCTGTAGAGCTCCACCGTTTTGCGCTTTTCGCTTTACACCTTTATTAGAACCAACTGGGGATAGGCCTGCTCGTGTAGAAATCTCTATCTGCAAAATTACGGTCATAAACAAAACCAAACCCGTAAGTGGCTCTGAACGCATTTCGCAGAATCGCGCGCCATCTGGAGGTTGGATGTGTGCCGACATTGATTAAATCATTCGGCCTTATAAAGAAGTCCGGCTGCTCACCACTGGCGATCTTATCCAAATCCACCATTACTATTTCTTCTTTCTTCCTGCCGATTCTTCGTACCACTTCACAGCGCCTCGGCCAGGCCAACGGTCCCAATCCGCCCGCAGCAGCTATAGCCATCTTCAAAGTCATTGGTCGGCCCGTAATAGGAATGTACCCAGTACGGTTAACATTACCCATTATGCAAAATTCTCCAACAATATCAACAGGCACATGAATAGTATCGCCGGGCTTTATTACGATATTATACCGGGAGTCCCCTGCAAGCAACCTGTCAGCCGGAATCTTTATAAGACGCGTCCCGCCACCGCTCTCACGTTCCAAATCCACCGGTGCCTGCTCTTTAAATAGACCGGGCGGTTTCTCTCCAGGTTCAATTTTGATAACCGGTCTTACTGGCTCTATCGGTTTTAGCGGCTTTGGCGAACCGACCTGAACAGGAACCCATTGGCCGTTCTGGAAAACCCACTCAATATGCCCTGCTTGCTCTTCCTCTTCTGCCGAATTCGATGAACTGGTTTGAACAGGAATCCACTTGCCGTTCTGAAAAACCCCCTTAGTACGTCCAGTTTCCCCTTTATCCAAAGGCTCACTCATTAGTTCCGGTGCAACCGGTACGGGTGATGGCGCCTGTGTGTCCTGGCGATTTATTCGCTCATCTACCCTCTCTTCGAAACGAACCAGTTCCCTGAACGTCTCAAATGCGTTATCGACATCTATTCGCTCATTTAACCACCTTTGTTCGCGTTCACGGCGAGAACGCTCATCCAATGTTTTCAATATGTCCTTGACACCTATCGGCTCATCCATCGTATCCGGAGCAGCCAACATAGTGGATGATTTCAATCCAGTTTGGGTATCCATCCGGCTTTGAGTGCGATTACTCGGCCATTCAAAGGCTTTCGGTATTCCGGCTGCTTCCCAATCCGTTACCATCTCAGACGAAGCTATAACCACTTTACTTTCAGGCCATTGATATTGTGTGCGAGGTCGGACTGTCCCCTGAATCTTATGCGCAGGCTTAGCGCTCTCAGGCTCAATAACCTCCAGCTCAAGCTCATCAAATCCACGTTCAGAGGGCTTATATTCTTTATTACTTTTGTCCCCAACAAAACGTGAAATATAAATATAGCTTACATTAAATTGTCTTGGTCCTCCTGCCGTTGCAAGCGCATCGGTCAGCCTGAAATCGTATCTTGGAATAGAGTACCTGCCCGGAAGAGGCACACCGTCACCTAATATTGAAAACGCCCGCTGCTGGGAGCCGGCTAAAGTTACGATAACCGACGGGTTCTTTAATATGCTCGGAGAAAGAATTTGCTTTATCTCTTCTTCAAGTTGTGCTTCTGTCAACCCCGCCGCTTTTATTACGCCGACCTCCGGTATGGAAATCCTGCCGGTTTCGGTAACAACATAATTATTTACAAATTGAACACCCTCTTGAAGTAGCTCGAATATAGCTACGCTGATAATATCACCTGCCCTGAATACATAATCAGATTCCATCGCTATAGTATCTATGGCCAACGGCTCTTCGGCATCTTCCCAGGCTACCGGCGTCTCCTCAGCCACTCCCAACGAATCCAAAATTACATTGACTGCAGGAACAGGACGGAATCTGCCTACCTGTGTCGGGTCAAAAAATTTATTGCCGCAACCGAATGAAAAAGACAATAAAAGTAGTAGAATGCAGAAGACAGAATTCGGAAATCGGAAGTCAGAAGTCTGACTTCTGTCCTCTGTCCTCTGACTTCTGTTCTCTGTCCTCTGACTTCCGTCCATAGCAACAAACTTCCAAAAACATCAAGCCTGCTGCCACGTCTTGCGACGTGAATCACAGCGGCAGGCTTTTCTCTGTCCTAAAACCCCTGAACCGCAAAAACATACCTTAAGCCTATTTGATTTTGCTCAGCCTGCTATTTCATATTTATGTCTCAATCTTCATATCGCACGCCATAACCAGTATCAAACAGGCTTAACTCGATGAAATTTATCGGTTTTATGTCTTGCTCGCTTAACTTTTTTTAACTCTTGTAAAGGTTTGTGCAGGGATACCTTCTTATTCGGGGCCGATAATTACCGCAATACCAATACAGACAAAATGGCCCTTCCGATAGAAAATTTCTGTGGACACCGATAAAAATTGTGAATCGCTAAGCGAAAAAGCAAAACACAATGCCGCAGACAAAACGTACGCTTTTCAAGTTCCGGCTCTTTGTCGGAAAAGCATTTTACGCCTGACGAAACAGTAGAAGATGATGAACAAGGGTAAGAAAGTTAAACGAGATAATTAGATAATCGACATAGGTATGCCCTCGCGGGCTTTCCCTGTCACACCACCGGGCATACGGGTCCGTACCACGGCGGTTCGGCTGGTTAAGCTGTTCCCTGTTCTGCCAATGATGAAAGCCCCAAAGAACT
>Ga0315314_1000756_pt1 | contig 32362 bp, 23 predicted proteins | sample TDP9_MG_FD_203631 | JGI IMG/M metagenome (GOLD analysis project Ga0315314, IMG submission 203631) | Freshwater sediment microbial communities from Lake Towuti, South Sulawesi, Indonesia - TDP9 | ecosystem: Environmental > Aquatic > Freshwater > Lake > Sediment | place: Indonesia: South Sulawesi... | reverse complement strand
TGTTGGGAAGATGCCGACGAAGGGTTTGTCCTCTTCGGCAGCCTTCCTCATCCTGGTCAACATGTCCAAGGCCATTTCCAGGTGGAACTCTCCTACTGGCAGGATTCGGATCTTGAAATCCGGGTTTGAGTGTTTGCATAGATCCTCCTTTCTTATCTTTGCTACACGCTTGCAGGCTTCCATATCTCGGAACGGTATGAACCTTGCCATCTCCCAGTTTATCATGTCGATGCCGGGGTCAGACTTGTGGCTCATAATTCATCTCCCGTTGTAGATTTGATTGATCTTCGCATAAATAACTTGCGTCACCATCTTGGGTTGAGACCCAGATTGTCGATATCGACAGGGGACCTTGTCTATACGCAAGCTGAAGTTGTATTCTACCAGCCATAAGCATGGGAAACGCATTGGTCTACGCTTTATGGTGTCTCGCTACTTCTGACACATGTAGACTGAAGTAGCGGCTTGTTCTTCCTATCATTTGTAGAACACGTGCAGAATAAGGGACCCAAGCAAGATCAGAAATCCTCCTAGGATGAAAATTGAATCCCAATAGAATGTTATCAGGGCACCGGTCAGACTGGGCGTCACTATGCTGACCAATCCTGCGAGCAGCTCCATTGTGTTCACATCCTTACCTCTTTCGTCATCATGTGCATTCTGCTGAGTAAGCATCTGGGCTGCGGGAATCTGTATCGAACCTCCGACGACATCATGAATCAGCCAGAGCGGAACAGCGATAAAGATGTTGTTGATCAGTCCCATGGAGAGCAGAAATAGGGATGTCACAAGGGTTGAGAAGACATAGGCTTTCTTGACATCAAACCTATGCATGATCTTGCCCGTTACGAAGAGGGGGAGCGCAAGTGAAAGTCTGTGCAATCCGATGATTAGACCTATCTCTGTCTTGGAAAGGGAATATTTTGCCTGAAAATACAGGGGCTCAGCGAAGCCGTGGCTCAGCCTGATTCCGGTGGAAAAAAGCGCGGTGGCAAGCATTATGACATACATATTCCTGCTAAGACTGGAGCTGTACATATCTCTGAGTGAAATCTTCTTCGATCTTAGGACCTTACCCTTCTCTGTATAGGCGACTGTGATTATGGCGAAGGAGATGAACTGGAGGATGGCCATGAGAACATAGGAGCCGCCGTAGGCAAATGTCAATAGAATTCCAGCCGCAGCGAAGTTCACAAACGCCATCATTAGGTGTTCAATACCGGCTACCCAAGCGATCATCTTCTGGTAGGTTCTTCGCGCATTTTCGAAAATAATCGTTGACTTTAGAGAAGTTCTTACTGATAACCCTAAGTCGTGAAGAACCTGAACAGCGCTAGTGTCCAGGAGGCTACGCACAAAGTTGAAGAGGCCGCTCGAAATAGCTTGCAGGAGGAAAGAGAATGCGAAGACGAATTTCCTTCCTCTGATATCCGTATATGCACCGAGGAGAATCCTCAGAAGAACCAACGCCAGAGAAGCGATGCTGAATACGATACCAATATTTAGGAGCGATATGCCTTGCGAAGTTAGATAGAAAGGAGTTACAAAACTGAAGAGTCCCTCTACAAATGCAGATAGCAAAAGGGCAAGAAGTATCGCACCAAGATTACGGTCCATTAAATCCCCTGAGACCGTAGGTTCCCTTGTAGGAAAGCTTGCCGATAATCCTATGATGTATCTCCTTGTCGGGTTCTCTCATGCCTTCTCATCCCTCAACCTCATGCCTTCCTTACACTCGTTGAATATCTGAAATGAAGGGTCGGTGCCGATTGAGCAAGACCGGGCGGCTGATACCCTCTCCAGCAGTTCATCAAGTTCCACAATCGCGGCAAATCTAATGATAGGGCAACATGACGGAAAGGAAGCTCCTCAAGAGATTTATGCAATCCGAAGGCTTACCTTCTATAGAGGTAAATGGTGTGGGTTGGGTATCCAAGCACCGGGTTTTCGACGAACCTCTCGGTCTTTGCGGCCTTCCATCCGACTACCTCGTAGTCATGCGATGCAATTCTCGCTCCGCTTCTGAGCTCGGCTTCCAGTTTCGGCCTAACCTTCTCGTTGGCGCTTGTCGTTAGATACATGTAGACTACGTCAGCTTGGCTAATGTCGACCTTGAATATGTCGTCATGGATTATCTTGACCTTATTCCCTAGACCAAGTTTTGCTGTCTGGCTCAACGCTTGTTTTATCAAGTCTTCTCTAAGCTCGATTCCTACAGCCCTTGCACCGAATTCTTGCGCCGCCATTATAATCGCTCGACCATCGCCACATCCAAGATCATAGAGCGTCTCACCCGGCTTCAATTCGGCAAGTGTCAGCAGGCGCCTGACAACCGGAAGAGGCGAGGCAACAAAGGGCGATATGAACATGGGGTTCACCTTTTCATCAATCTGTACGCGCGTATTTTTGTCTATGTTCTGAAAGTCCGATATAACCTTTATTCCACTGATAAGGTGCGTAGTCTTCAACGATTATCTTCTAGGGGACGGTGCAAGATAGTCAGCCAATTAGACTTTCAGTCCTACAAAGCTTTTATGTCCAGAACTCTCATTCCAAAACGTTAGGAGGTCATGTGAATGCGGAACTTAGCCCGTATAAGAAAAGGCAGAACCGGTCGGTTCTCATCCTATGATATCTCAGGACGCAACCAAGACTTCTGGCATTTTGCTCCAGGTGAGACCAAAGTGTTAGCTAATATCGAGGGTCCTGGGATGATCACCCACATTTGGATGACTCAGCAGAATCACTATCGGGAGGTCCTACTCAAGATGACTTGGGATGACATGACAAGCCCCAGCGTATTCTCCCCTTTAGGGGATTTCTTCTGCCTCGGTCACGGAATCGTTAACTCGTTTCAATCCCTCCCCTTCTCTGCTTCAACGGAACACAACAATAGGTTCAATATGGGCTGCGCTTTGAACTGTTATTTGCCTATGCCGTTCCGAAAACGGGCCAGAATAGAACTCGCCAACGAATTGCCCGATGCGGGTCACGGCCAATACTTCTACATCGATTATGAAAAGTACGATTCTGAAGATGAACTGGGGGATTTGGGCTATTTCCACGCTGAGTTCCACCGAGAGAACCCGTTCGGCGGATGGGGACCAGAGATCCTCGTGAATACGCCTGAGGCCAACATTGTTAACAAGGAACGTACGGCTTGGGAGAACAACTACGTCATTCTCGAAACGAGAGGGCGCGGACATTACATCGGCTGCAACCTCAGCATCACCAACTTTCAAGGCACCTGGTGGGGCGAAGGAGATGACATGATCTGGGTCGACGGCTACAAGTGGCCACCGGATCTACACGGGACCGGGAGTGAAGACTACTTCAATCAGGCTTGGGGAATGCAGAGCAATGCCTTCCTACGCAACGGTTCCTCAATTTACGAGGCAGATACGGGCGGATATCAGACCAGCTATATATTCCACATCGAGAACCCAGTGCGCTTTCATAAAGAAGTCAAAGTGACGATCGAACACGGCCACGGAAACCACCTATGCAACGAATTCAGCAGCGTGGCCTACTGGTACGCCGAAAAGCCAAACGGAGTTCGGAATCCACCCCCTCTAGAAAAGAGGCTACCGGTCATAAGGGATGAAACCGTCCCGAGATCTTTAGGTCGTGGCCGATACTCATACAAATGGATCCACAACGTAGATCGTCAAATAACAACGAGAAAGATCGAACCGAACCAGGAAATGCTGGAAATGAAAAGACGATGGAAAGAGAAGAATCCCTAAGATCTCAAGTGTGCGCTATCGAAGCCGCTTGAAGCCTTCTACAAGTCTCCGGCAAAGGTAATAGCTGGACCCCCATTTGAAAACTTCTGGATGGTGTATCCAAGATCAAAGACGCCTTAATTGGCTTAAGTTGTGCTGGAGGTTTCATCTTCTGAATCATTCGGGTGACAACAGTTCCGCTTGAAATAAGTATCTCTCTTGTTCCATCCATCGCTTGATGCGTACAACAATGTTCTGCGTCTCAATTTTTGGTCTACCAGTGATGATTATGCTTTATAGGCTTAAGAGCCAAACTCAAAAGAGTCTTGTTCTCAGAAACATTATTTAATGGCGTTATCTTCGATATTACTAGAAGGTTTGTGGAGAAAAGGATTCGGATTGTCCGGCGATGAGCAAGGTTGAGAAAAGCTTTAAGATGCGTCGCGTCTATTGGTTGCTCCTGATCCTAGTAGTTGCTGTTATTTTCGCTGTTTTCCTTAGCCGTGAAATGATGGTTTTCTGGCTTAACCTCTCAGAATTCGGAGAGCTCTTCATCAGACCCATATACTTCGGCCTGCTAGGAGGACTCGTCCTCGCAGCCTTTGCCCTGTTTAGGGTGGACTTCAAAAACAGGAGATCCGTAGTATGGTGGTCCATCAATCTTGTAATCAAGATGATCCGTTCAGGAGGAATCGCGGAAAAGGTCTCCCCAGTATGGCTTGACTTCGAAAGTTTCAAGATGTCCCCCTTGAAGTTTTTGGTTTGGCAAGTTACCAAGGTCTTGGTTGGGACGGTCTTCTTCACTAACGTTATGTTCGGCATGGCCGTGGACGCGGTCATACTTGGCTGGAAGCCGGGAATCGAGATGTTGCCCAGAATTTTTAGCCTCCCCTTCGTGACTCCTCCCATGGATGTGGCTTACGCAGAAGCAAATGTCTTCCCTCTGATCCCATCCTTAACTCTCCTCGTTCCGCCATTACTCCGCTTTTTGTGGATACGTCTAGTGCTACTAGTTGCGGTAACCCAGATTATCCGCATAGTCATGCCCCTTGTCGGCGCCTATGTCTGGGGTTTGGAGATGCCGGGCCTAAGAAGGTTTACGCCGACCATAGAAGTGCTGGTTGCGGTCTTCCTCTCATGGTTCATGTTGAACAGCTTCTTCACCTCTTTCATAGACTACAACACCAGGTACCCAATTCTGGGGCTCGGCGTTGCCTGTGTTGCTTTAGTTGTCTTTGCTCTCATAGATAAGAAGAGAAGTGGGGTGGGAGTACATCTGGGTTTCCGACGCCGCGAAGTGTACCTCCGTCTAGGCGTTTTAGTTATGATCGGCTTAGCCGTCGGTTCCGCGATGGTGCTCAACAACAGCATCGCAGATGTGAGGAAGCTGGAGATGCTTGGTCCGTATAACTCTCAACTCATTTCTGTGAGCAGATACCTCGCCGAGCTCGACAAGGTAGAGAAAGCCCCGTACGAGTTCGGTTTAACATCTATTCCTCCTGGTCAGATCGACAGCTATGTTACACAACATAAAGGGCTCCTAGAAAAGGTGCGCTTATGGGATCAGCAAGGCTCGTTTGATAAGCTTAGACCCGAGATAGGTTTGATACCTTATATAGATTTCGCGGAAGCGGATATCCTGCGTTTTAACGGCACTCTCTACTGGAGCGCTTCGATGGATCTCATTCTGCCCGCGACCGTTAGGCCGGAGGACCGATGGTACGCCACCCACTTTGTGTACACACACGTGCCCAGCGGCTTCCTCATGCTTGACGCTCACAAGGGAAGAATTGTTGATGCCGCTAGGTTCTTTCCGCAGAGAAGGATCTACTATGGTGAGGGAGGGCTCTTCCAGGAGACATGGGTTGCGTATCCAATCGGAAGAACCGTGAGCGATGAGGTGGGAGGGTACTTCTACGAGGGCAGAGGTGGAGTAGAGGTCTCTCCACCTCTGAGCTGGATTTTCGAACCTAACTTCCTCCTTTCCTATCCTACAACAACAATGCGTGTTCTAAGGTATAGGGATGTCTACGACCGCATGCGGTTGCTCTTCCCCTACTTCACTTATGAGTTCATGGGGGGACGTGTGGACATGTGGCCTGTGACCGATGGTAAAGAAACCTTCTGGGCGATGCCGCTCATCGTGTTCTTGGACGCTAGAAACGTGCCGTGGAGCGATGGGGTTCCTCTCGCAAGGCTTGTAGGATACGCTTTGATAGATGTTTACCATGGAGATATTCAGCTGATAGTTACTGGCGACGATTATTTCAGTCAGCTATTCAAGAGGGTTTACAGTGAATACATCTCCACGGAGGTACCGGAATGGCTGAAGCCCCAACTGAGGTATCCTGAAGAGCTCTTTGAGTGGAGGACTGCCATGTACAACTTTTTCCATGTTACCGATCCTGCGACCTTCATCGCAGCCAAGGAGTTCTATATTGTGCCCGGGGGTCTCGACACCTATTACATCATAGCTCAGCCTCGCGGCTTCGAGGAACTAGAGTTTATAGGGCTGTTATCGCTGGAGCTGCGGGAAGCACTGGGAGAAAACCTTGCTGGATACATGGTGGTCAGAAATGATTACCCTTACACTGGCGAGCTGATCTTCTACAAAGTACCTTTGGAGGCCGATAGCAAGCTTTTGGGGCCGACCGCCGTAAATGAGGCATTGGATAGGAACCCAGACTACGCGACATTGAAGACCCTTCTGCGAAGTCCACGCGTAGGGAACCAAATCTTCTACAGAATTGGAGACTACGATGTGTTCTTCATACCGGTCTACACGGCGCCGGGGGGCGGTGTTGTCACTCAACTCGGAACCGTCGCAACAGTGGCAGCTGACTTCGGGGGCGAGTACTATGTGGGCTTAGGTTCCACGGCCGAGGAGAGTTTCCGAGCGTTCTTAGCCAAGATCGCGGGGGTTGAGGTTCCTCCGCCACAGCCTGAACTGAGTGAGGAGCAGAGGATCGCTAGACTGGTTGAGGTGCTAGGGGAAGCCGATATGACAGTGCTCACGCCCACGGCCATCAGCCCAGATGTTTCCTTCCTCGAGGGAACTGTTAGATACGTCTCTGAGGGGGATTGGATTAACGTCCAGCCGATTCTCAACGAGTTCTTGGAATTATGCGATTCTTACCAAGCCTCAAAGGTTTTCATGTGGAGGACTGAGGGAAAGGTGAACATTGGAATCCTAGTACGCGTTGAGGAAGTGCTTGAGCTCCATTACATAGTAGTTGAGCTTGCTTAGGAGGCGTAACCTATGAGACGGAAAGAAGAGAAGTCAGATGAGCTTCCACGAAATGTGCTATCAATAGTAAGCATAGCCGTTGTAGCTTTGTTTTTGATCTTACTCTTTAGACTCAAGGGAGGAATCTTGGGCATAGTTCTTGGAACGATTGCGGTTGCAGCGTTGATCTACTGGTTGATGGAGATGAAGAAGATTTTTGGGGAACAGAAGGTCCCTTCTGCGGAGGAATCCGAGTGGTTCTATGACCTTATCGAGGAAGGAGAAAACATAACCTTTACAGCGAAGGTGCCTGGTCCAGCCAGAGAGGTGAAAGTCAAGATTGTCGACGACATGTTAGAAATAGAGGGAGGCGGAAACTTTTTGCAAAGAGTACAGATACCAAGAGGCACAAGACTGCAAGACAAGTCATACGTCAACGGTGTTCTACACCTAAAGCTCCAGAAAACAGTAAAACCCAACGGCAGGACACCTACATGCAAGCTCTAGCGCAAGATGAGAAAGCTGTATGTCCTTGATAGCGCCATAAGGTATCTCGAATTTCGAGGGCTCGAAGTTTACCTTAAGCTCGTCTGTGTCGAGTTCATAGCTCATTCTTCTACCTTACAGACTGAGATGAACCATGAATCATTTTCATTAATGTGGAATAGGTTTAGGGAACTCTCAAAACTAAGATTCCTAGAATGGTTAGCAGGTTGACTAGGTAGAATGCAAGGAGAATGAAGCCTTCTCGGCTTCCCATCTTACCCCTGTCTAGGAAGTACCACAATAAGAGGTTTGAGACAACGCTGAAAAGTATTAGGTCGGAGAGGACGAGCAGGTTCACTCTAAACGGTGTGAAAGCTAACAGTAAACCTAAAATAAGCGTCGAATTCAGGAAGCAACTTCCCACAATATCACCCATTACGATTTCCAAGTGGCCTCTATAAGCAGCTCTTACATCAACCGTCAATTCAGGAAGACTAGTTCCAAAAGCTACAAGAGTGGCACCAATAATCGAGGATGGAACCCCCAAGTAGGTTGCGATGTCTATCGCGGATTCAATGGTGAATCTCGCGCCGGCGATGACCCCAGCTATCCCAACCGTGATGAATACCAATTCCTTCCTAATTTCCTTGGTATCGTTAGACGCGCCAACTGCGTCTTCCTTTCTCTTTCGAAACAATCTATAGGAGTACCCAAAGAAGACGCCTAACAAAAGGACGCCAATAAGTCTACTTATGTATTGTAGATAGAGAAGTGTAAGAAGAGTTATTGAAAGAAGCATCAATCCAGTTGTGAACTCTTTCCGATCTTCTTCCGCGATGGTTATCTTCTTCTTTCTGGAACTGGTTAAAGTTGCAACTATGAGGCTTGTGCCAATTATGAGAGCGATATTGGTTATATTGGAGCCGAGAATGTCTCCGAGTGAAACAGACATGTAACCGATAACTACGGAATTGATGGCAACAGAAAGCTCGGGGAGCGATGTTGCGAATGCAACTAAGAGAAAGCTCAGAACAGATTTCCTCAGCTTTCGCTTCTCGGAGATGGCAACTATGCTCGATATGACTATCCCGCTCGCGCCGCCGAGCAACGCCAGCCCAATCGCTAGCAATATCGTAGATAGCCAGATCATTTGAGACCCTCGTTCCGATGGGAGACAAGGTATTCAAACACTGGTTCCTAATATTTGTATCTTCAGCCTAATTTATTGACGTCCATGATTTTCGAAGAATCAATCAGGACCCTAGAAATAACTGATTTCAAACTTAGCTCTGAATTAGGCTTCAAGGTCAGAAGGTATCATACGAGTGAAAGGCACTCCAGTCTCTCGCGCTGGACTTGCCACGGAGATATGAGATGAACACCGAAAGAGTTAGGATCTCTGTATATCTACTATGCATACTCCCGTTGAGACTGGACATGACGGCTTCGGTGCGACATCATCAGGGGAATTCCAAGAGAGTTCATTCTCCTAGAAACTTGACGGCTTTTTGCTCATGGCAGATAAATTCACAGCATCCGTGCATTCCATAGATAGTATGGAGACGAACATTAGTAACGTGGGACGCTTGAATGGATATATCGGTTTTTTGATAATATTGACATCGAGTCTTCTCTCCTCAGAGGTATTTGAAAGGCCTCAGGTCCCGTATGCGGTAGCCTTGATAGCTCCGGGCATCGTCATTGGACCCTCATGTCTGGACCTAATTGAGCTGACTCCTTCAACGGTATTCTTGGGTTCAGAGGGAAATCCAATAAAGGGAATTGAAAGCGGAAATTTGTTGTAACTACAGTTGTTACATCTGCAAACAGTTCGAGGGGAGATCCCAATGAAGAGAATTGAAAGCAGAAAATTATTGTTGTAACCACAGTTGTCACATCTACAAACGGTTCGAGCATAGATCCCAATGAAAGGAAATGAAAGTAGAAGTAGGCTTTGAATACGTCAGCAATATCCTCGGGGACAAGATGGTTCGGAAGCCTAAGTGACGGACAAAGTTCTGTGCCAGAAATAGTTATCCCGCCCAGAACCTCCTCCTTAGGGCCTCGCGTTCAACCTCGATTACCAACTCGAAGAACCTATCTGTTAAGGCACTCTCCTCTGAAAGAATCCCTTTCGCACCGTCCAAGTCTACTCTCCTTCCGGAGAGGGCTACAGCGGCCGCTTTTCCATACTCAGATATCAGCATCGCCGTTTTGACAGCCTGCTCCATTTTCTCCCTCTCGTCTTTTGTAAGCTTCTCTCCTTTCTTTTCGATCAGTGAGGCAACCTCGCCTTCCTCAAAACGAAGCAGGCCAAGTTCAGGAGATCCACATCTTGGGCAAACCGGCTTGTCTGGCAGGTCTTTAATTCGGACCATCTGAAGATAATCCCAGCATCTTGTGCAGATGAAGGTCCGTGTTTCATCGAGGAGCCTCACCCTCGCCGATTCTATGAGTACACGCTTCATCCGCTCTGGCGGTATAAGATCTGTCTTCATGCTGACGCGTTCTATGCCCACCCTGGCGATCGGGGTTGCAATCTGCTTCGTTTCCAGCTTCACAACCTCGATTTGGTCATGTCTGATGGAGTCAAAGACGCGAAGCATATTCTTCAGGTCTAAATCTTTTGTGAAGACCTCTTTTAGCGCCTCGTCGTAGATGACCGTCCCCTCGAAGCTCTTTATTAGGCTCTTGATGCTTACATTGCTGAAGTCAACCCATTTCTTCAGTGCGCCGAACCTCTTTGCCACATGTATCATCCGCCTCTTGAAGATCCCTGTCTTGACCGTGGCTTCGGTGAGCATCTTCTGAATAGCCGAGGATGATGAACCCTTCAGTTCCTCGATCACGTTGATTACTGTCTCAGCGTCAATCTCGCCGAGTGTCTGGATAAAGATTCTGTAGGGGTCATGTTGGACCGTAATGGCATATCCTGTGCGCTCTGAAAGGACGTGACCTATCACTTGAGCTAGGGCCCTGTTCGTTAGCGATCCGAAGTTGGCGTGAAGGATAATGAAGTCTTCCCAATCCTCGATGATCATCCTATTATCTGTTGGAACCAGATATCCAGCGCTTACATGCTCTGCCGTAATGTGAATTGCAAGCTGCATTTCCCTTCTATCAGATGGGTATCTCTCAGCCAGTTGTGCCGCGATCTGTTCTTGGCCTTCGCCTCTGATCATCTTCTCTTCTATGAACCCTCTTAGTCTGCCGACTTCTTGGGCCACCTCGAATGGTACAGGGATCTCCTCGCCAACCCAGCTTGGAATAGCGCCTAGAGGATCGTTGACTGGTTTCACGTTTATTTTGTCGGCGCTGAGGCTCAGTATCTGCCACGGGCTTCCACGTATTATGAACTTGACGCCTGGTTTTCCGTACTCTGCAACAAAGGCCTCGTCAAGTATCCCTACGGCCGTATCCGTTGAGTCGTCGATCACGATATACTGCTTCTCGTCCGGTATCATCGATAGGTTCTCAAAGTAGTAGTCGTAGAGAGCTTTCGTCCTTCGCGGCTTGACAGCCAGCATATCTTCAAATGAAACCCAGGCCATTCTCGGAAAACGATTGTGCATATAGGCTAGAACATTCTTGACATCATCGAGTTCGAGGTTTCGGTAGGGATATGCTTTCTTAAATAGATCATAGATCTCGTAGAAGTAGAGCCTCCTCTTCTTCATCAGCAACCCTGCGATCTGATGCGCCAGTGCATCGAAGGGTTTCTCCGGTATATCGACTGGTTCAAGCTCCTCCTGGAAAGCCATGTGGCTGATAACTAAGGCTTCCAATGCGTCATCGGAATCCATTGTGATCGTTATCCCTTTTGCTATCCGTCCAACCCGGTGGCCGCTACGACCGACCCTCTGTATAAGCCTAGTGACTTGTCTTGGACTCATGTACTGTATGACAAGGTCGATCCTTCCAACATCGATTCCGAGCTCGAGCGAGCTGGTGCAGACTAGTCCCTTGAGTTCGCCCTCCTTCAATCCCTTCTCAGCGGCAATTCTCGACGGCTTGGCCAATGAACCGTGGTGGATCGAGACTGGGAAGTCTATATCCCAAACCTTAAATCGGCTGGTCAAGACTTCCGAGATGGTCCGTGTGTTAGTGAATAATAAGACAGACTTATGTTCCTCGATGAACCGCCGGATCAGCCTAATCCTGGCTGCCACTTCGGGATGGGTAAGCAAGACCGTGGCCAGTTTGTAGTCTTCAGGCTCGGGCTGGGGATACAGAACATCTAGCTTCATTAGACGGGCGACCGGAACCCTGACAATCTCAACTTCCCGTTCGTTCCCAACTAGGAAGCGGGCAACCTCTTCTGGGCTGCCAATTGTGGCGGAAAGTCCGATCATCTGAAACTCTCTTCCTGTTATCTGTCGAAGCCTTTCGAGCGCGAGGGCAAGCTGGCTACCCCTTTTGCTATCAGCCATCTCGTGAACTTCGTCCACTACTACCCATCTTATTGCCTGAAGGTGTTGACGCATAATCCAGCCAACCAGGATGGCTTGAAGCGTTTCCGGGGTGGTTATTAGCATGTCGGGTGGACTTCTGGCTTGTCTCGTCCTCTCGCGGTTCTCGGTATCGCCATGCCTCACGGCTAACTTGATGTCTAGGTTATTACACCACCATTCTAGCCGCTCTAACATATCGCGGTTCAGGGCTCGTAGCGGCGTTATGTACAGAAGCTTGATACCATGCTCCTTTTGAGGTGTCTGTATGAGCATGTTGAGGACCGGAAGGATCGCGGCTTCAGTCTTTCCTGTAGCCGTCGGCGATATGAGGAGGACATTCTTTCCCTCAAGGATCTTAGGGATGACCTTTGCCTGTGGTTCAGTGGGCGACTCGAATCCCTTCTCTTCTATCAGCCTTCGGATTGGGCGAACAAGAAGTTCGAAAGCGTTTGTCTCTTCTGCCAAGCTCTTCGCCAGTTTTCTAAGACTCCAAAAGATACAAGACTCAGCAACGTAAAAGTGTTTTGTATGCTCCTATGTCCTGCTTAGATTCCTGCAACCTAATCAAATTGAGAAACTCCTGCATCCACGTAACCGAATCTACGAAAGCGATATATTTGATGATAGAGAACTGAAAGCATATTGAGGCGTCAAGATGGGAAAGGTTGATGAACAGATTCTAAATTTGCTTCAAGACTCTGGTCCACTAACCTTGGATGAGATCGCGGAAAAGCTAAAGATGAAGCCGAAGACCGTGTTCAAATCATTACGTAGACTCTTCGAAGAAGGTAAGACCTCCTCTGACGTCCTCACCCGCCGCTATGCTCTCGCAGAAAAGGTGTGAAGGCAGGTGGACCTTGTACCTCTGAGTAGTGCAGAAAGATCATTCAGACGGAGGTAACATATCTACAGTTTCATCAACTTAGAAACCTCTTGAAGAAGCTTAAGACCTTTCGTCCGGAGAAGCTATGTTCTCCGGGGAAGACCTCGATCCATAGGTTTTCCGGCTCTCGGCTCAGTTCGTATGCTTTTCTGAGGATACTGTGAGCTCTGAGCGCTGAGTGGATCCAGAAGCATGTGTCAGAGGCTCCGCTCTCTATGAGAAGGGGTTTCGGAGCGATGGCCGCCATAACGTCGGGAACATCGGCGTATCTATAGAGAAATGGGACCAGTTGGGATCCGCAGAAATTCGGCCGCGATATGGCATAGTGTTCTGTTGTTGTGGCATAGCAGATTATGTCCGCCGCTTTTATCCTTTCGTCCAGTAAGGCTAGGTATGTTGTCATTGTTCCGCCAAAAGATAGGCCCATACAACCTATCTTCTCCGCATGAACCTCCTCCCTTGTTGAGATAAAATCTATCACTCTCATCCCATCGAATATGTTTGCACCTAATAGGCTTCTTCCTAATATGAGGTGCTGTATGAAGTGGACGTTACAGATGTCCCTCGTGGGATATGGGCTGTGATATGCTATCCTTTCGCCGAAGCTTCTCCAGTCTGGAGCGACCGTTACGAAGCCAGCCTCGGCCATCTGCTCGGCGTAGTTGTAATTGTGCTGCGAGATATTCAGTCTTCTGTTGGGATCGTTGAAGTGTACCCCGGCGACAGGATCCTTTCCGTAGGGGCCGTGTCCATGAGCACATAGAATGGCTGGCTTTCTTCCCTTCTTCTCCTTAGGAACAAGGAGATACAAAGGGATCCAGCAATCAAGCTCCGACTGGATCATCCACTTCTCCCTAACGTATCGGTCTGTCTCTTCCGTTGAGAGTAGTTGTGGATCCGGAGGAGCCGGCTCCGGAAACTCGCCGAGCAGCTCTCCAACCTTGTTCTTTAAGCTCTGCTTCCAGGTGAGAAACTCGTCATGGGCAGTCGCTTGGAAACCTAGGGAAGGTCTCGTTCTCTCATACAACTTCTCTAAGAAGTTATCAGTGATCTGGGGTGCATCGACTATGTCTACCATGCTTCAACAGTTCTCTTTTGAAGCTATTTAAGTCTTAGTAGACGTTGAATTAGGCGGACTCGTCTAGATCGAGAATAGATGGATTCATGATTCCGGCAGTTTTGCTTCACTCTTTCTTTCATTTCCGCTCTGCCCGAGGAAAAGAGTTAATTGATCTTGATCAGCATCTTATCTTCACTAAGCGGAAGACCTATTCTGGCTTGAAACTCTGTTCACCTTGTATGTAGGGCTTTGGAAAGTACACAACTAAGTCTATCTCCAAACATTAATGGGCTCTTCCAGTTCAATAGTTGTGACGAGTTCTCCATCAGGTGTTACTTGCCCTCTGCAATGGGTTTTTGTTCCCCTCTCCTCTAATTTCTCAAAACAGTAAGCGCCCATTGTTGTGAAGATTCAAAATCGCCGATTTAATTGTTTCTTCATATCAAGCTTCGGCTTTTCAGAGTATTCAGGACCTGCTTTCCTACTTCGGTGAGGATATATCGTTTCCAAGTCCTTCTTTGAGGATTTATGCACGAAACTATCTCTTTCTTCTCCAATTCTTTCAGAGCTCTACTGATGTTCTGTAGTGAACGTTCGACATCTTCCGCGATGTCTGAAGCCTGCAATAATGGGCGCTGTTCAAACTCTTTGAGAACGAAGACCCTTCGATCAACGCCCAGAACGTAGCGTACCAACTCTTCAAGGGTCTTTTCGCTTTCCTGAAGAGACATACAAAATGTTATATTTTATGAGTATTATTTAAAGATTCCGTGAGAGAAGCTGCTGCGCCGCTACTGATATTCTTCATACTCATGTGGGAGACCATCTAATTTCATGAAACCATCATTCGCCCTGCTCGCAATTCACTAGGAAACGTTGCCTCCTACCTGATATTGGTCGAAGTTGCCAAAAAACAGTTTAAAAACACGGTTCCTGCTTAGAAGGAATATAGCTGTCACGATCGCAAGCGAGTGGCATATCCATAAAAATATTCAGAATGTCTTGTAGTTCTCATAACTCGCAATGGTGGCGAGTTCCACTGCAAAACTTAAACCTAGGCCTTCTTTCTTCCACAAGATTAAGGGGGCGATTATGATCAACCGTCTATTTCGTTCCCAGAAACTCTGAAAGCTTCTTAAAGCCGAAGAATATTGCCAACCAGGTTCATCTCCTTTTAAACACTTTATGACTCCTGCTAAGGTTCACGGTTTTAGACTTCTGCCTCAAGTTCTTGTCAACCATCCAGGTTCATAAAAAATATGACAATCTATGAGTGATATTTATGCTTTATTAGAGAGAGACTCCGACAAACTACTGATGTTAAAGGACGGAGGTCTTGAAGGTGGCGGGTTCAAATCCATGAGAGAATATACTTAAATATGAGAGATTATGATTGATTCTTTGGGCGAAGGATGTTGGAAATGAAGGTTAAAGTGGTGGAGAAAACCAAGATAGTCGATGAGGAAGGAAAGGAGGTGGGGGCTATCCTGTCTAAGGGGTTTATGAAGAAGACCATTTTCTGCTTTCTATGCAACAAAGCAGTTTCCGACATAGAACACTACAGGGAGGCTCATTGAACCCCTTGGGATGTGCCTTTGACGATTAAAGTATTGGGCTTGAGTCATTATGGAAATCCTCTTTGGCTTAGAATGATTGAGAAATTTAGGGGTATACTGTTCGTAATAACGATCGCCTACATTCTTTGTTTCGTCAGCGCCACTCTTCTCATTATGCTTCTTGAAATTGATGTCGCAACTATTTTTGGTTTGGAGTTTATGTTCTATATGGGATTTTGATTACTTGGGGCATCCATCTGGATTGTCTTGATTGGATGGATACTGCGAAGTAGAGACCGCGCCGAAGCTATGAAAGGAGCGTTTCGAGGAAGACTAGTCATCACAGGTGGTTATCTTTAAGAGGTCTGCAAAACGTATATATCGAAAAGGATTGGCATTCTCTGGAGGTTAAGGATGTCTTCCAGAATTGAATAATAATGTCCTGTCATACTGGTTTCCTGAAAACTCTCATGGAGGATTGAGGAGCTTTGACTCGAGAGAATGTTTGGCACGCCCTAAAGATTGAAGAGGTATTCAAAAAACTGGAGACGAGTGAAAGAGGATTAACAAACGCCGAGGCAGAGAAGAGGCTCAATGAATATGGCGCGAACGAGTTGAAAAAGCGAAAAAGAGTATCTCCGCTACAGATTTTCTCAGCTCAATTCAAGAACATTTTCGTGATTATGCTGTTAGTCGCCATCGCGATTTCAGTAATAATGGGCTTGTATGAAGCGCAGGCTGCCGCTGAACCCCATGTAGTAATCGAGACGTACGTCGATGCAATAGCAATAGGAGTTATTGTTGCTCTTAACGCAGTTGTAGGCTTTGTTCAAGAGTATCGTTCAGAAAAGGCTATGGAAGCTATGGAAAAATTGACCGCTCCAAGGGCAAGGGTGCTGCGAGATGGAAGAGATGTCGCCATTCCGGCCAAGGAAGTTGTTCCCGGAGACATCCTCATTATAGAGACTGGAGACCGTATAGCGGCTGATGGCCGACTATTAGAATCCGTAGACTTGAGTACCGATGAGGCAATTCTAACAGGCGAATCTACTCCTGCTAACAAGAATACGAGTGTTTTCGCAGCCGAAGCTTCTGTGGCGGATAGAAAAAATGTGGTTTTCATGGGCACTCATGTAACCCGCGGCAGAGGAAAGGCTGCTGTAACATCCACGGGTATGAATACTCAGTTTGGGAAAATTGCTGAAATGGTGCAAGTGGTTGAGAAGGAAGAGATACTTCTTAAACTTAAGCTTGATCGATTTGCCAAAAAATTGGGAATCATAGTCATTATTGCTGCTGCCACGATACTCTTTCTCGATTTGATTAGAATCGGGAGAATTGGAATTGAGATATTCATGACTTCTGTGGCTCTTGCTGTATCCGCGGTCCCAGAAGGCTTGCCAGCCATAGTGACCGTAACTCTTGCTCTCGGTGCACGAGAGTTGGCAAAACGCAACGCGGTTATAAGAAGGCTTGCCTCAGTCGAAACCTTAGGTTCAACGACTGTCATTTGCTCAGATAAAACAGGCACATTAACCAAAGGCGAGATGACAGTGCGCAAAATCTTCGTTAACAACCAAATGATCGAAGTCACTGGTACTGGCTATGAACCCAAGGGCGAATTCTATCTAGAGGGTAGAAAAATTAACCCAGTTGATGACCAACATCTCGCCTTGCTCTTGAGGATAGGTATGTTATGCAACAATGCTAACTATGATGGAATAACCGTTATTGGAGATCCAACTGAAGCGGCGTTGATCGTAGTTGCAGCCAAGAGTGGAATGAAGAAACATGAAATAGAAATCTCGCTATATCCACGCAAAGGTGAGCTGCCCTTTGGTTCCGAAAGGAAACGGATGACAACCATACATAATACGCCGGAAGGGTATCGAGTGGCATATATGAAGGGTTCTCCCGAGACCATGTTACAACTATGCGAACGCATCTACCAAAATGATAGAGAGATAAAGCTTAGGAAAAAAATTAGAGATCAAATCCTGAGCAAAAATGAGGAAATGGCAAGTCAAGCCTTGCGAGTCTTAGGAATGGCATACAGAGTCATACCTAAAGAACTCACAGAATACAACGAGAAAAATGTTGAGAACAACCTTACTTTCGTAGGGCTTGTAGGAATGATTGATCCGCCTCGAGAAGAAGCTGAAGAAGCAATCAAGTTATGTGAGAAGGCAGGAATAAAAACAGTGATGATCACCGGGGACCACAAATTAACAGCAGCGGCAATTGCAAAGGAACTTGGTATGATGAAAAGCGGACTTGCATTTACAGGTAAAGAATTGGACGACATAAGTGACGAAGAATTTGAGGGGGTAGCAGAAGAGGTCTCAGTCTATGCTAGGGTTTCTCCTGAACATAAACTTCGAATAGTTAGGGCGCTGAAAAATAAAGGTTACGTCGTTGCCATGACTGGCGATGGAGTAAATGATGCGCCAGCGCTTAAGCAAGCGGACATTGGTGTTGCCATGGGCATTACCGGAACAGATGTTACAAAAGAAGCATCCGACATGGTTCTTGCCGATGATAACTTTGCCACAATCGTCAAAGCCGTAGAAGGCGGACGGATTATTTATGATAATATTCGGAAGTTTATTAGATTCTTATTAGCCCTGAACTTTGTTGAGTTGGTTCTCGTGGGCTCCTTTGCTCTAATTGGTTTGCCTCTCCCACTTCTCCCCGCCATGATTCTGTGGTTAAACCTGGTTACGGATGGCCCCCCAGCTGTAGCTCTAAGTATGGATCCTTCAGCGGATAATGTGATGCAACGGCCACCTCGCAATCCAGATGAAGGCATATTGCATGGGATGTTAGGTTTCATTCTTGCATCTTCACTAATCCAATTCGTTGCCGAACTTGGTGCTTTTTGGTGGGGATTCTGGGTTGCAGGATCTGTGGAAAAGGCGAGAACAATGGTCTTCGCAGTCGCATGTTTCTACGAGTTAATAGTTGTGTGGAACTGCCGATCGGAAAGCCGCAACGCCTTCAAAGTAGGATTTCTAACTAATAAATGGTTGCTCATAGCTGTGTTTGTCTCCGTCCTCTCCACGATAGCCGTGATCTATGCATCCCCATTACAGTTTACGTTCCAGACAGTCGCATTAGATCTACTTGATTTTGGGATCGTCCTCTTCTTTGCTTCTTGGGGGTTCCTTGTGATTCCAGAGGTTTTCATGAAAAGAAAACTTGTATTTGAAGGCGAGAAATTCTAGGGATCCCGCTGGGAAAAAAGGAATCGAGACTATTCCAAAGATAGCTGTTTCAGTCATTTTCACGATGAGCACCAGAAATGGCCTGCTGACGAGAACTCATATCCTTTTCTTTGATTTCAAACTAAGGAATTCCCATGCCTGATCTGGAAGGGCATGGATACAGAGAAAAGGTGGGATGAAGCCGAGGGCTAACCTCCAATCCGAAAAAAGGGAAAATATTCTCAACTTATCCATGCATTCAGAGTCCATTCTAGGTAGATAAAATTTCATCTAAACGGTATAGGCTTATATCTGACTCTTTCTTTCCCTACAAGCGTAGTCCAAATCGACTGAGATGATTCTTCCTTCCCAGATCGCAACCATACTCTTCTTCGCACGTTGAAGGAGCAGTTCCACAGCCTTAGTCTTTCTTAGCCTTCTTTACTGTTCCATAGAGTTATAGTCATCTGAACCCCTGCTACTGCAAATGTCTCGTCATCTTCCATACCTTCCCAACTTATGGGGACAAAAGCCTTATTAAGGTTTATGAGAAGATATGAGAAATCTCCTCAGGTGGCTGCGTGATGGAACACGCTATGGCAACGCTTGGTAGCCATTCTGCGCTTCAGATACTAAAGGGTGCAAAGGATGAAGGATTCAAGACCATAGTTATCTGCAGGAAGGATCATAGTTTTGTTTATCAATATTTTGGCGTGGCAGACAAGATGATTAAGATCACTTCCTATAACGAATTTGATAAGGCTGAAGGGGAGCTTTTGAGAGAGAACGCGATTCTAGTACCGCATGCGTCGCTTATAGCTTATTTGGACACGGAATTCGTCGAAAAAACAAAGGTGCTCTACTACGGTAATAGAAAGATTCTCTCATGGGAGAGGGATAGGAAAAAACAGAAAGAGTGGCTTGAGAAAGCAGGTCTTAACGTACCAAGAATGTACAGGGGTCCAGGTGACATAGACACATTGTGCATAGTCAAATTTCAAGGCGCAAAAGGAGGACAAGGATACTTCCTCGCAAAAAATGAACGGGACTTTCAACGCAAAATATCTTCTGCAAAGGATTTCATAATACAAGAGTATCTAATCGGCGTCCCAGTCTACATACATTATTTTTACTCCGTCATTCGTGATGAACTTGAATTGATGGGTTTCGACAGACGCTACGAATCCAACGTGGATGCGATAGGCAGATTGCCCGCAGATGTACACGAGGGCCTAGAAACCACCTATACTATAGTCGGTAATTTGCCTCTCGCAATACGTGAATCTCTTTTGCCAGAAGTATTTAGATTGGGAGAGAGAGTTGTCGATGTATCAAAAGACCTTTGTAGCCCCGGTTTACATGGCCCCTTTTGCCTGGAAACCGTCGTAACGCCAGACTTAAAGTTTTACGTCTTCGAGATTTCTGCGAGGATCGTGGCCGGAACAAACGTCTTCATGGAAGGTTCCCCATACACTTACCTGAAACACGGAAAAAAGATGAGCACAGGCAGAAGGATTGCCCTAGAGATAAGAGAAGCAGTGGAACAAGATAGATTGGATGAGGTGCTAGGATGGACATAAGTGGATCCAATATAGTGTTTGGGGTGATGGAATGACTATAGAGAGAAAAGAAGTTCAAGAAATCGTTCCTATGTATGATCCCGATAGGATCACCATCGGCGTGTTGGGTTCTCACTCAGCGGAAGAGGTCGGAGTTTCGGCTAAGTCTATGGGGTTTCCAACGGTTGTTGTCTGCCAAGAGGGGAGAGAGACATTATATGCTGAATACAATAAGCATCTTTTCGATCATTTAATTCTTCTTAACAAGTTTTCAGATATGATAAAGGAGGAGGTTCAAAAGAGATTGAGAGAGTTGAATACAATCTTCATTCCGAACAGATCATTCTCCGTATATGTCGGTTATGAAAATATAGAAAATCACTTTAGGGTTCCTATCTATGGAAACAGATCTATCCTTAGGGCTGAGGAAAGAAGTGAACGGAAAAGTCAATATTGGTTACTGCAGAAAGCTGGAATGAAAATGCCGAAGAAGTTCAGCACACCGGAGGAAATAGATAGGCTAGCAATAGTGAAGGTTCAGCAAAATAAGAAACCTTTAGAAAGAGCGTTTTTCTACGCAAACTCCCCAGAAGACTATCACAGAAAAGTGAAAGAACTGATTGAGAAGGATGTTATCGAGAGAGATGGGTTGGAAAAGGCGAGAATAGAAGAATATATCTTAGGACAAAAGTTCAACGCCAATTTTCAAGGATGGTCCATAAGAGAAACTTTTGACGATTTCGACTTTGTAGGGTTTGACGATAGAAGACAGACTAATTTGCACGGTATACTCGGGCTTCCAGCCAAGGATCAGCTATCGCTGGATGTCCCAATTAGGAACGAGGAGATAGGGCATTATGGGCTGACGATGAGGGAATCACAAAAACCCTTAGTCTACCACGTAGCGGAAAAATTTAGAAGAGTATGTGAAAGGGAATATCCGCCGGGAATGATAGGGTTGTTTGCACTACAAGGAGCAATAGCTTACGATTCAGACGACCCAGAACATAAAAGATTAGAATTCTATGTATTTGACGTAAGCCCAAGAATTCCAGGATGCCCTTGCGTTGGACCAACCTCCCCTGAAATGCGCAGGCTATCATTGAAATATTCAAAAATCTTAAGAGAGTTCGATATTGATGGGGTAGAAACTCCTATGGATTTGCCCATGCTTGAAATAAAATGCGCTATAAAAAATGATAAACTAGGGCAGATTGTGACATGAAACAAAAATATTCTTCACCGCATAGTGTGCGAAACCTTACTGAAGAAGAGATGGTTCCACCTTGATGCCGCGGATACCAGTCGTCATGGCTACTCAGCATCCCGACTCGGCTAAAAAGTATCTTTCGATCCAGCAAGAAGTTGACGAAGCCTTAGATGTACTTATCAATGGCTGTGACAATGGCCTGAGTTATGATGAGTATAACATTGACTATGAAGATAAGTTAACACCGTACCATCAACCATCTCAGATAGTGGCTAAGGTTCTATCCCAAGGAATAATCCCCGGAAATTTCGGGTTTAGGATCAGCAACTTCTCTTATCCACAAACCGCTAGATGCAATCGGCTTAACGAAAGAGGAGGAATAAAGAAACTCTCGAAAAAATCCAAGCAAAGCTGGGATTTGATAACCCACAAATGCGCGCCCAATAGGGGGTTTAAGCAGCTCTCTAAAAGAGGATGTGGGAGGTAGTAAGATGAGTGTATATCATGAAGCGTTAAAAACAAGGATGAGTGAGCTTGACTACCAGAAGTTATACGCGATACGCAATCCTAAAGTTCACCAGTTCGTTGCCGAAGCCGCTGAACTCTGTAACCCAGAGAAAATCTTTCTCTGCAGCGATACCACCGAGGAGGTTGCCCATATCCGACGCATGGCAGTTGCCAGCGGTGAGGAAAGTGCCACTTTAACTATCCTAGGACATACCTTCCACTTCGATGGTCCCTATGACCAAGGGCGAGACCGCGTGGTTACTAAGTTCCTCGTACCTAAGGGAGATTATCTGAGCCCTGCCCTCAAACAAATTGACCGCGATGAAGGTTTGGCAGAGGTGTTGGGTCTGCTTAAGGATGCGATGAAGGGTCGAACAATGATCGTTCGCTTCCTTACATTAGGACCGGCTAATACTATATTTACTATTCCGTGCATGGAGTGCACAGACTCTTGGTATGTAGCTCACAGCGTAGACCTCCTTTATCGAAAGGGTTACGAAGCGTTCCTTCAAAGCCCGAAAATAGAATTTTTCAAGACACTACATTCGTCTGGAGAAGTGAACGAGAAAATGTTAAGTGTAGAGCATGAAAAGAAACGCATCTACATTGATTACACAACGAACACCGTCTACAGCGTTAATACACAGTATGCTGGTAACTCTGTAGGCTTTAAGAAACTCGCTCTTCGTCTGGCTATTCGCAAAGCACATGAGGAGGGGTGGCTAGCTGAACATTTTATGATAATAGGAACCCGAGGCTCCGGCGGACGTAAGACTTACTTAGCAGGTGCCTTTCCCAGCGCTTGCGGCAAGACCTCAACTGTTATGCTTCCGGGGGAGACTATACTTGCCGATGATATTGCCTATGTTCGCAACATCGATGGGGTTTGCCGTGCCGTAAATGTTGAAGCCGGCATCTTCGGCATTATTCAAAATGTTAATCCTGAGGGCGACCCTTTAATCTACCAAGTACTTACCAGCCCGGGTGAAATCATCTTCTCCAATGTTTTGATCAAAGATGCCAAGCCTTGGTGGTTAGGCATGGGTCGTGAGCTTCCTAAAGAGGGGACAAATTACTCCGGGGAATGGTATGAAGGCAAAATCGGTCCAGATGGTAAAGAGATTCCACCAGCCCACGAGAACGCCCGTTATACTGTGGCCATTAAATCGCTACCAAATTGCGATCCTGAGTTGGATAATCCCATAGGTGTAGAGTTGGGTGGCATAATGTACGGTGGCCGCGATTACAATGCCTATGTGCCTGTCCAGCAGGGCTTTAATTGGGAGCACGGCATCGTTGCATATGGAGCTGCCCTTGAAACAGAAACAACCTTCGCTATAGTTGAAGAAAAAGGCAAATATGAGGTAAATGTGATGAGTACCCAGGATTTTGTCTCTATTTCACTGGGCCGGTATATCAAGAACTACTTGGAATTTGGAAGGAAACTTAAGAAAGCTCCGCTCGTCTTTGGAGTTAGCTACTTCTTGCGCGATTTGAAAACAGGTGAATTCCTAAACGACAGCCGCGACAAGCACGCGTGGGTAAAGTGGATGGAGCTGCGTGTACACGATGATGTAGGGGGAATAAGGTCTCCCACTGGCCTCCTTCCCAAATATGAAGATTTAGTTCCACTCTTCAGAGAATTATTGGGTAAAGACTATAGAAAAGAGGATTACATCAGACAATTCACCATTCGAGTTCCCGAAAACTTACGCAAGATCGAGCGAGCGAAGGAATTTTGGAAAACGAAGGTTTCTGATGCACCTGAAGAGCTCTTTCGAATATTTGATGAGCAGAAAGAGCGTCTGTTCAAAGTCAGTGAGCGCTTTGGTGATTACATCTCACCCGAAAGATTCTTAGAACAATAGGAGAAGCCAATGATTTCTAAGAGATTACCCAACCACATTAGCAATGTCATCAATTTTTAGCTGAAGCTCGATGCCTTTTGATAATTGATATCGAAAAGTGCTTAAGTCATCATCCCCTTTTATTAAAAATACCTAAAAAGAGTTGCACGTAGCTTCCCTATTTACACAGGCATTACATACGTTCTTTTTGCATCCCTTCATCTTATTGCTGTAGATACTGTTCACTTAACTATAAGTTTTCTGGGAGACTATTAGAAATTAACTGAAACCAACCTGATATTCAGCAAGTTTGCAGTAGCCTCAGCCCAGATATTATAAATTTGTTTAGACAGGAGCATATCTTTCTCAGAAACAAAAAGCCTTTGGCAGCAAAGATAGGGGCGGTTATAGATTATTGTTTGGGCTTAAGCTACAGAAAAATGAGGCAGAAGCTGCGGTTTCTGTATGGAATGAAGGCGGCTGCGTCAGCGATATTTAAATGGGTAAAGGCTTTTCAGGAAAGAATGAATATCAGAATTAAGGCCAAACAAAGAACGGCTGTGGCTGTGGACGAGTCGGTTGTTAAAATATGCGGCTACAGATGCTGGATTTGGGATGCGATAGATGTAGAAACAAAGGAACTCGTAGCCTACGATACATCTGCGGGAAGGAGCTGGCTTGATAGCTGCATGAAGAAGATCTTAAACCACATCAAATCTTGGGTTTAGGATCAGCCTTAGAAAAATTGTCTCGTCACCATTCGCGGATGCTAAATGATGTTTACCCAAGCTTAATAGAGGATGTAAAGAAGACTGCAAAGTACTTAAACCTAAAGGTTGCTGAGAAGTTCATTAGGCATAACGTTTTTGAGGCTATCGAAAAGGACTTTGGAAAGGCTAAGCAGATACTTGACATTGAAATTGAGCCAGACGAACAGTATCAAACCCTACTAACTTTACTCGAGCCATACTTAGTGATACTATTAAAAAATCCAAGTCCGAGAATAATTAAAGACGCAAGAAGACTAATCTCTCGAATGGGATCACTAAGAGGCGCCTTAGGATAATCCCCTTGAATTATGTGTTTCCACAACATTCCCGCAATATTTAGTCTTAACTCACTAGACAGGATGTAAATACTTATTCTGGATAGACCTCCGATATGCCGTAGTGAATATTCGGAGGTGTGCTAGGTGGGATATGTGGTCGCCGTCCTCGACCCCGTATGAAAAATATACAGGAACAATAATGAAGATGAATGGAGAGATAGTGAAGCAGGAAGAGTTTGGGACTCGAAAGGAGAATCCGGAGAGGTTTCTGCTGACCTTGCCATACAGGAAAGTTTCCCTTTTCAGACCAGAGGCCTGTTCACCACATTGCCAGCCGGCTCAATAACCGCTATCATCTCACTAACCGATATCGAAAGCACAGCACTAAACCTCAGACCTGTCCTCTGACACCCTTCCTCCACGAATTCCTACATATGCCCAGGCAGACGCCGCATAATCGCAAGCATCTCCCAAGCCAGAGCCAAGACAGCCACCTTGCAGCTCTTCCTAGCTTTAACCCTCAAGAAGAACAACCTCAACCTCGAGCCCATAGACTCAGACTTTCGAAAGCAGGGCCGCGCTAATAGCTAGAAAAATGGCCGCCAAAACGAACGGTAAGATTGTGCTTGCAGTATAGAGGTAGCCTCCTACAAGCGGCGCAGGCGATGATGCCACGGCTGAGAAAGCGGTTAGTAAGGACATGATTTTCGCCCTCGCCAAAGGATTCGCTCCGTCAATCGTGTTTACTAGGAAAACCCGAAGGATTGACATAACCGCTACGAATCGTGCGCTATCAAGCACGGCCGATACAATTGCGAAAGTCAAAGATGCTTTGGGGGCCAGTATAAGAGCTAGGAGGCCTAATATGCCGCACAAATAGCTGAATAGAAGCGCTCCTTTTATGTGCGTGTCTCTTAACCTTGGAACGATTAATAACAGGGCTAGTAGACTTGGAACCGAGGAGGCCATAGGTATGAGCGATACAGTAACCTCATCCAAAGCTAGCCCATTCAAATCACTCAAGTATAGAGGTTTATACGTATTCACCAAGGGATATTGAATGGCTCCAACGATCCATAGGACAAACAATAGTCGCAGTCTCTTATGTGCGGTCACAATTCTGAAAGTCTCAGCGTAGCCACCAGAACCCGGACGAATTAACCTTTCCGGCGACGAAAGCATCTCCCCTATTTCGGATTCTCTAAGGTATACTTGGCGAATGGCAAACATAACAGCCATCGTCACAAACATTATGAGGAACAAGTAGCGGCATCCCTGCTCAATGCCGTAAAGGCTGACCAACATGCCGGCAATCGGAGTAAGCATGCCCCCAACTATGTAAATCGTCTGAAGCATACCATACATGCCTGCCCGATAGATTGGTTTAGTATCCTCTACCAGCAATGTTTCCCATACACCGAATGTGGTCGTTGACAACCCATAGAAAACAACAGCCACAATTATATGCCAAGGTTCCTTTGCTAGGAACCAAGTGGCCATGGATCCAAGCCATCCTGTGCCATCAAATAACATCAGAACACGTTTTCTACCAAATTTGTCAGCAAGGTATCCACCTAACATCGGCAGCAATATCTGAAAAGCTAGGGGAAGCATGGCAGAGAAGCCTATGAAGACTTCACTCATTCCCAGAGATTTCATAAAGATCGATTGGTAAAAAAAGACCCATGCGATCGGTATTCCCCACAGCGCTTCTGTGAACACGAGGACCTTAGCGTTCCTTCCCCAGAATCCAATAACGCCGAAGTTTCCTGCAATTCTCTCCGTTAGTTTCATCACACAGCCCTCAATGGAATGCTCCTCAGCTTCACACGCTGCCCTTCGTGAAACGTTTGCACAGGTTATGGGTTGTCATGTGATACCCCAAATCCTTTATCTCGCATATTAAGGTTGTTTGTCCCGAGTTTGCATTTGGCCTGGCTCAACATAAGCGAAGCTTTTTATAGACTGAAGAGGAGATTTGTACGGTTTTCAAATTGAGAGACATAAAAGTTGGATACGCTCCGGTAAAGCAACCTTACTTTGACCAGAAATGGGCAAATGAGATGCATCGGAGATCGCTAACACTTCTACGCGGTTTGGAAGGGGTTCAACTTGTAGAGTCAGAAGGAACAATAACCAGCGAAGAAGATGCCCATAAAGCGGCAGATATCTTCCACAGGGAAAATGTGGACCTAGTCTTAACGCAATGTATCAACGCTGACAGCGGGATATTAGCAACCATTCTAGGCCAGAAATCAGGCGCCCCTATTCTCGTATGGTCTACCCCAGAGCCTACCATGCATAAGACTAGTTTGGTTGCCAACTCATTCTGCGGAGCGATGATAATCACAGCGACGCTCAGGCGACTAGACATAGGATACAAGCATCTACACGGATTTCCTGAAGATGAGGGGTTTAAGGCGATACTTCAAAGGTCAATAAAGGTCTTGGGCTGCATCTCGGTTCTAAGAGAGAGCAAGCTCGGGCTCGTGGGTTATCAGTCTCCAGGATTCCACCATGTTTCATTTGATGAGATGCTCCTTCGCAGGGCCTTCGGTGTTGGTCTCCAGCATATTGATCTTTCTGAGATTTTCGCTGAGGCAGGTTCGTTTGCCAAAGAAGCGGTTTCGAGAGAGCTTAAGGAGCTCGAAGCAGAAGGAGTGACGGCTAGAGAGATTAGTCAAAAGGATCTTGAAAGGACTGCCGGCATAAGTCTTTCTCTGGAAAACCTAGCGGGAAAATATAAGATAGATGCTTTTGCTGTCAAGTGTTTTCCAGAGTTCGTCGACGAGTTTAAGCTCGCCCCATGTACAGCGATGGGCAGAACTACCGACCGGGGCATCATGACCGCCTGCGAAGGAGACCTAATCGGAGCGCTAACCATGTTGATCGAATATCACTTGACGGGGAATCCGGTCTTCTTCGTAGACCTAATATCCTTAGATGAGAAGACAAATACCGGGGTTGTATGGCACTGTGGGAACGCACCGATTTGCATGGCTGAAGGTCGAGAAAAAGTGAGATACTTGCAGCACTCTATACTCTCTGTCGAGACTCCTATGGGTCTGACTAGAGAGTTTGCATGCAAAGCCGGTCCGGTTACACTTGCTCGGATCAGCGAACGTGAGGGCGACTATCGCGTATACGCTTTGGGAGGAGAGGCCGTCAAGGGAGATCCAACCTTCCGCGGCTCATCAATGACCGTCAAGTTCAACCAGCCTGTCAGAAAAATCGGTGAAATCCTCTTCGAAGACGGAGTCGAGAATCATTTTGCCGTCGTCTATGGTGATATACGAGACGAGCTAGAAGACCTGTCAAGTTGGCTTGGGATTGACTCCGTAATCCTATAGAGTATTTTCTAACGCAAAATCTTGGTTGCATCAGTATTCCTGCGCGCTAACGGTTTGCTACCTGCCTAGGATTTCGCGGGCTATTGAGAGGTCTTCTTCGGCTTCGGCCTCTGATCCCATGCCGATCATACAGAAACCTATTCCTAACTCTTTGTATACATATGTCAGCGCGTCTTTCGGTCCTATTCTTCCCCCAGCCAAAGGTTTGATGGCTATTATCGGTCTTCTGGACCTCTTGATCGCCTCTAACGCCGTTTCGCTGGTCGGAAACATCATGACGCCGAGCCTGTTTATGGGCGTGACGTAGCCCTTAAACTCGATCTCGGATTCTTCAAGGATTGGGATCGTTGAGCCTGCGTGGTGGACACCCAAGATTACGCGACGACCGAGCCTCTCCCGTAAGTAACCGGTCAGAGCCTCTAATAAGTCAATTCTACCAGTCATCGCTATGAAATCAGTTTCAGATCCGAGCTCGACAAGAAGAATGTTGGAGTCTTTCAGACGAGATATCGCATCGTCTACTCTTTCATAGTCGACTTGAAGGGTTTTTATCTCTGGAGTTGTGTAAGATTTCGAGCTCCGTAAGGCCGCGCCGAACTTGACTTTCCAGTCTGGCCTACATTGCAGAACAGGGTCTTCAAAGTACCTTCCCACAAGTTCTTCCTTCATCCTCTGTCTTTCTATTTCATAATATGTTAGCCACCGTCTATAGACGTCGACAGGTCTTCCCATGATTGTCAGAGGCACCTGGACACACGGGATCGTGGCAATCTCTACTCCCGTCATCGCCGCTGCCTCCTTTACAGCCTTCTGAAACAGAACCGCCAGTGGGTTGTCGTTGCTCACCATGCCAGAAGCGGTCACAGTTACCCCGTACTTCTCAACGGCGATCATCAGAATTCTTACAGTATTCCTCACATCAGAAAATCTCGTCACATACTCAAGATTCTTGCTAGCTCCTTGGTATGACTCGCCCATGAATGGAAGATGCCCCAAAATCAACCGCGGGATAGGTATATCATCTATCTTCAGAAGCGGGAAGCCGGATGCCATCACATAATCTTTCAAATTTCCACCAGGCCATTACTGGTAATGTGCTGATCACTCATTTTCATATGATGTCTCCTGCTTCGTAAAAACTTGTTGAAAAAGATATTGCAAAATTGAGAACGTGGAAATCCGAGGCAACAAATCGCGAGTATCGAGGACCGAGGTGGTTATGCTGCGAATGTGCCCCATGAACCGCTTGATCCAAAACTAAAACATCGATGACTGACAGATTACCTCTCTCAAACAAAGACCTCCTCCGAAACATTCGACAGAAAAGATAGAGTATCAAACGTCCTTTTCAAGCCGCGACTGAGCAGAGCAGAAGATTTGTTTGTCGACAAGAGGTAGAGATGGCAACTTCATCCCGGGAAGAATCGTTAGGTGAGTAGGCAGGTCAAGCCTAAAGCTTATTAGAGATTTTCAAAAATGTTGATTGTCAGAGGTTCTGAAATTTGATAAGAATCGTCGAACCAAAAGATGGCGCAATCTTGAACAAAAATGACGGCAAACAGACATCTAGGGGGTTGGAGATCACCGTCAAGGGAACGATTTCAGATGGATATGATGAGGTTTGGGTGAACGATACTAGGTCAGAGGTTACTAGAGAAGAATTCGCTTCTAATGTAGTGCTGGAGGAAAGAGAAAACAGAATCGTGGCATTCGGGAGGGGAAAAGAGGGCAAAAGGGCCGCGGATGTTATCACAGTTTTATGGGATCAGAACTCGATAAAACGCTATCGGTTCTCTGTTGACGACAATATTGTATGGTTAAAAGATCTGGCCATGAACTCCACGAAGCATCACTCGATATTCGACAATGAATTTCTAGGTTTCTGGAGGCAGATGCATGAGAAATTCGGGACAAAGATCCAATTCAACATATACTACCAAACCGAGGGATTTAGCCTCGCCCAGATGCCGGAGAAATATAAGGCTGAATGGCTGGAGAACGCCGACTGGTTGAGGTTGACCTTCCATGCCCTCCAGCATAAACCGGACGAACCCTACAAAAATGCAACCTACCTAGAGATAAAGCGGGACTACCTGTTAGTCACCAGACAGATTGAACGGTTCGCGGGAAAGGATCTTCTGAGCACCTTCACGACCGTCCATTGGGCAGAGGCTCCTCTGGAGGCTTGTGTGGCGTTGCGAAACCTTGGCATCGAGGGATTAGTCGGATACTTCACGCTCATGAGCATGGATAACGATAGGGGGACGCCGCTACCTCGACCTCGGGTTTCCTATTACCTCAACAAGGAGGAGACGAGTTATCTCGTCACACATGACTATTGGAAGGATATGAGAACCGGGATAATCTTCATCAGGCACGACATCATAATGGACTGGCTTAGACAAGACGAAATAGTGCCGCGTCTGAATGAGGTTGCCCGAAATCCACATCAGTCAGAGATAATAGAGATGCTGATCCACGAATACAACTATTATCGGCAACCTAACTTCAAGGCGAAAGTTGTTGCTGGATTAGAGTGGGCAACCAATAAGGGCTACAGATCCGTATTCTATGACGAAGGCTTTATCGGCGCTTAAGCTGTCACAACTACCCTCAGCTTCTTGACGAAGTTTTCCCGTCCATCTCCAAGCCTGGGCCAATTCGATCCCAGGATACAAAAGTTCGAGAAACGGCCGTCAGGCATAAAGATAGATGCTAGAGCGTTCCGCTCAGTACGAAGTTCAGAATCTTCTCTCTTTCTTTGAGTGAACTCACTACTAGCTCCGGATCCTCCTTCTCGAGCTCTTCTATGGAGTAAGCACCGGAGGGAACCGCGATACATTGCATCTTGGCCGCCTTTGCGCCTTGCACGCCGAATATCGAGTCCTCTATAACTACGCATCTTTCCGGCCGAAATCCCAGTCTCTCCGCACATATTGTGAAGGCCTCGGGGTCTGGCTTGGGCTGAAGAACCTCGTCAGCCGTAACGATGAGGCTGAAATACTTTCTGATTCGCTTCTCTTTGAGTACCTTGTTAACAACCGCTTTATTGCTCATAGTCGCCAGGGCGATTTTCACCTTACCATACAGCGAATCTAAGAGTTCGACGGCTCCCTCGAAAAGATGCACATCTTTCGTCAGTTCCACCTGCACACGTACCTTCTTCTCAACCAGTTCGTCTATCGTTTTCTCGTCGAAAGGTATGCTTGCGGTTTCCAAGGCCTTTTTGAACATATTTCTCGCTCCGATTCCGATCTGTCTCTCAAGAAATTCGTCGCTGACACTACATCCAATCTCTTTCAACACTTCTTGGAAGGCATTTACAACGAAACGTTCGGTGTCAGCTAGGGTACCATCCCAATCGAAAATGACCGCATCGAACATTTCCACTTCCTCTCTCTTCGGAATAGTCCAGAATCTACCGTTACCGAAGTTGTACAACCTGTCTTTGTATTTCTCGGATATGTAAGATGCCAACACCTCCCCAGCGAATATGGTGTGGTCACCGGTCTCGAGTTTGCCTCTTAATTTGCATTCAAAACATGAAACGGCTTCTTTCAGAAGAGGGGGTTTGACGTGTTTCGAGCTTAAAGTCTCGAGCCGGCATTCGACGAATTTGTCAGTGTCTCTTCCAGAGCGGGAGCCCGTATACTCGATCACCTTCTGCATATGTCCGCTCGGGAATGCCAGCACGAACTCTCCCGTCTCTTTGATTAGCTGATGGGTATAGTTGCTCTGATCTATGGCTACAGCTAGCATTGGAGGATTACCGGCTGCGATCATGCTCCATCCAGCAGGCATGACGTTAGCCTTGCCATCACTGTCGCAACTAATGACCAGCACTACCGGTTCTGGATACTTCCTTCTTATTGCCTCCGCCCAAGGAACTTCGATCATTATATCTCATCTGCACATCTTGAAGCGATCATAACCATGTTCGGGCGTATCTTTTATACGTTTATAGTCGTCTTAAGCCTTTGTCAGATTGGTTTCCTGACTCTGATAGCGTGGATCGAATCTCTTAATTTCTGCTAATCGACGCCAATAGAATAAGGAAAAATTGTCTGCGCATCTTTCGCAGCATTCTCAACTGGGCCTATTCGGTTTCTAGGAGTCTTTGGCTTCACATCCTAGTCCTTATCCCCGAAGACACCGTCTTAGCCAGAATGTATCCAGCAGGAACAGTATACAGCGCTAGAGTGGCGTTGAACAGCCCTATGAGCGGAAGCATCGCCATAATTGCCATTTCAG
>Ga0315314_1000755_pt1 | contig 32382 bp, 28 predicted proteins | sample TDP9_MG_FD_203631 | JGI IMG/M metagenome (GOLD analysis project Ga0315314, IMG submission 203631) | Freshwater sediment microbial communities from Lake Towuti, South Sulawesi, Indonesia - TDP9 | ecosystem: Environmental > Aquatic > Freshwater > Lake > Sediment | place: Indonesia: South Sulawesi... | reverse complement strand
TGCTGCAATCGCCACTGTCGGAGCATACATCTCTTCTATGTGGCTCCTAAACAACATCACAATCTTCTTTAGTGCATTGAGTGGCATAATTGCTAGTACAGCTGTAGGACTTGTTGTGCAATATTACATCGGTATTAACGGAAGACCAGTCAGGCAGATGGAGGAGGCATCCAAACGAGGAGCAGCCATCAATGTCATTGCTGGCATGTCTTACGCCCTACAAAGTCCGTTTTTGCCTTTCACCTTCATGATTGGCGCGGTTCTATTCTCCTACATCATAACGAACGGCTCAATATACGGCATCGTTGCGGCAAACCTCGGAACTGACTTGGCAATCGGAATAATAATGGCATCTGACGCATTCGGACCAATTAGCGACAATGCACAAGGGATAGTTCAAATGGTCGGATTGTCAGCAAAGGCTAATGGGACGATGCAGGAACTTGACTCTACAGGAAATACAACAAAAGCCTATGCAAAAGCGTTTGCAACCGCATCTGGAACTGTGTCAACTGTTGTGCTTTTTGCGACGTACAGTCAGAAAGTGGGGCTTTTTTCATCTAATCTAAGTCAAGCATTCATCATTGGAATTTTGATGGGTGCAGCATTTCCCTTTATTTTCTCATCCTTCACGATTGGCGCAACTGGCAAAACAGCATATGAAATGGTTGACGAGGTTAGAAGACAGTTCAAAGAGAACCCTGGAATCTTGGAGCACAAGGCAAAGCCAGATTACGATAGGTGTATTGACATCAGCACAAAAAATGCCTTGAAGAAAATGATTTTGCCAACTTTCCTAGCTCTTGCATCGCCGATCTTAGTAGGCTTGATACTTGGGACATACGCCTTGGGCGGTATGCTGTTAGGAGGAACGTGCACAGCAGCACTTCTAGCGTCGTTCTTCACTTTCGGCGGCGCAGTATGGGACAACACAAAAAAGAGTATAGAGTCAAAAGGAATTTGGATTAAAGGAACACAGATGCATACTGCAGCAGTTGTAGGCGACACTGTAGGTGACCCATTGAAAGATGTTGCGGGTCCGTCGCTCAACATCTTCATGAAACTAACGAACATGACAGCTCTCTTAATTGCTCCAGTACTGCTCTCCATCACCCCGCTACTAAATTTGGCATAGAAAAACCTTTGACTTCGATCTTCTGAAATTGTAAGCCTCGCTCGAATGAGCGAAAGAGTTAGAAAGAACATCGTTGGATTTCGTGTTAAGGAATGCTAAGCCTATGAAGAAGGTTTCCGAAATATTCGAGGAAGCTCGCAAAGAAGGAAGAAAATACCTATTAGAGCCCGAGGCTAAAACAGTGTGTGCAGAGTACGGGATTCCAGTAACAAAGTTTATGGTGGCAAAAACCGAAGATGAAGCGGTAAAATTCGCCGACGAATTAGGCTATCCGGTGGTTCTCAAAATCGTTTCCCCAGACGCAATCCACAAATTCGATGTGGGCGGAGTGTTCTTAAACCTAAAAAGTTCCTCAGAAGCTCAAGAAGCTTACAATAAAATCCTAAACAACGTAAAGAAGCATAAGCCAAGGGCCAAGATCAAGGGCATAATTGTTCAAGAAATGGCACCCGAATCCACTGAAGTCATCGTGGGAGCAACAAAGGACCCACAGTTTGGTCCAGCCCTCATGTTTGGTCTCGGTGGAATATTTGTTGAGGTTCTAAAGGATGTGACTTTCAGAATCGCCCCTATAAATGAACAAGACGCGAGAGAAATGATCACCGAAGTGAAAGCGTATCCAATGCTTAGGGGTTATCGCAACCGACCACCAGCAGACATCAATGCCATCACACAAATCTTGGTGAACACCTCAAGACTGGTTATGGACCACCAGGAAATCAAAGAACTCGACTTAAACCCCATCATGGTCTATGAAAAGGGAGCAAAAACAGTCGATGCAAGAATCATCCTTGAATGAAGAACCCACTTACCACAAAGACGAGATTTTCTCTCAACTCCAAATTCCACAAGACACGCCCTTTTTTGTCCGACTTGACGGAAGACGTTTTAAGGCTATTTCTGAAAAGATAGGCGCCGAGAAACCCTTTGACAAACGCCTAGCCGAGTGTTTAACCGCTTCCGCCAAAGCCATCTTCCAAAACAATTTTAGTCCAACCCTCGTCTATACGGCCAGCGATGAAATCAACGTGCTTTTTCTATACGATGCCCCCTTCAGAAGAAGAGTGGAAAAGACAGATTCAGTGTTAGCAGGTGTCGTTTCCAGCACAGTCTCGTTGAACATCCTAAAATTCTTCAAAAAATCACTAACTGCATCTTTTGACTCACGCATAATCCCATCCTCAAAAGAAAAAATAATCGGATATATGGTTTGGAGACAGAGAGACGCTTGGCGAAACCACAACAACTCATACGCGTATTGGATTTTCCGGAAAATGGGGTACAAGCCATCCGAAGTATCTAAGATGTTGAGAGGACTAAAAAGTGAGGATATCCACGAGACTCTCTTTCGTCACGGCATCAATTTAGCCGAGACTCCCCCTTGGCAACGTAGAGGAGTCCTCATTCACAGAGAACCATATCAAAAACGAGTTGAAGACAGGCAAGTGACTCGCTGGAGGATAAAAGAAAACTGGAATCTCCCACAAGTTTCATCAAAGGAAGGACAAACCCTAATCCAAAAAATTCTCGAATGGGCAAACCCGGCGAGAGGAAAAGAAAGTGTCTGAATCTCTTCAACAAAGAATCGATGAACTAAACCAACAATTGACTTCACTCAAAGAAGAAACAAAGCAGTTGAAACTCGAAGCCAAAAAATGGATTGAAAAACGAAACTCTCTGAATATGGAGATTAAAAAGTTAAGAGAAGAAGCGATCAGCCTCAAAGAAAAGCGTGACGCCTTTAATGAGAAGGTCAAAGAACTCAAAATACTTCGTGGACAAGCAACGTTTGAACGTAAAGAAAAAAAGACTCGAATTCTGGAGCTAAAGGAAAAACTGCAAACTCTCATTAAGAAGAAGCCTTCTCGACCCATACAAGACATACAAAAGGAGATCGAAAGTCTGGAATGGAAAATCCAAACCACTCCCCTCCCAGTAAAAGAAGAGAAACCACTCATCGACCAAGTTAGGTTCCTCGAATCCCAACTGCTGATTCATCAGCGAATCCAACAATTAGAAGAAAGCATAATAGAAGTGCAAACTGAAGAGAAAGCCCTCGCAACAAAGGCACAATTGTTCCACGAAAAGCTATCAGAACTCGCCGAACAAAGTCAAAAGCTTCATAAGGAAATGCTAGAAACCGTGAACAAGTTTCGTCCCATAAAACTCGACGCTGACAGTGCGCACCAAAAATTTTTACAGATCAAACAAAGAGCACGAGAATCTCACGAAAAATGCATGGAACTCTTACGTCAAATAAAGTCTTTCCAACAGAAACTCCGACAGAAAGAAGAGGAGAAACAAGCTCAGCGTCAAGTTGAACTCCGTGAAGAATTAGAAGCAAAAGCCTTAGAAAAGTTGAAACGGAGTGAGAAGCTAACGTGGGATGAATTTAAGCTCCTTGCCGAACAGGGAAAGTTTCGGAAACTTAAAGAGAAAAGGGAAGACAAATTAAAGTAATAACAGTTAACAATAGATGGGATAATGCCGATGTCTAGCTCCACAAAAGAAAAACCGGAGCGAACTCTCGTTCTCTGCGTTGACAGAGATGACGACGTAGGCATAAAGGCAAAAATAAAAACGCCAATTCTCGGAAGAAAAGAAAACCTGAACGCAGCCGTAAACCTTGCCCTACAAGACCCAGAAGAACCCGACGCCAACGCCATATTCGAGGCAATAAGAATATTCGATCGGCTCGCAGAAACCAGCGAGTCGAAGGAAAGCTGCCAAATTGCAACCATATCTGGTTCCGATATCGGAGGCGTAGGCGCCGACCGAAAACTCGTGTCTCAACTTAACGATGTACTGAAGGGATTTCATGCAAGTGATGTCGTTCTGGTCACCGACGGATACACAGACGAGGCAATCTTGCCTTTGGTTCAGTCAAGAGTACCCGTAACATCGGTTCGAAGAATCGTGGTAAAACATAGTGAACTCATTGAAGAAACAGCCGCAGTTTTTTCTCGATATTTGAAGATGCTTTGGCAAAACCCACGCTATTCGAGAATCGCTTTTGGTCTGCCTGGAATCTTGTTAATCGTTCTGGGAATCTTGTCTGTTTATGGGGTTCAACCAACACACCTGGGCATTGCTTTCCTTATTGTCATTGGGGTGGTTTTTGTTGTGAAGGGATTTGGAGTGGACAAAGCCGCTCGAGGGTTTTACAAATGGGTTCGAGAGTACTCTCCTCCCCCGCTTCCAGTCCAAATTGCAGGCTTCTCCGCCGCTGCCGGAATTTTACTAGTTCTGGTTGGCTGTTATCTGGGAGGGGTATCTGTTGCAAATACTATACCTAAACTTGAGCCTTCTCCAGTAGAGTGGGGACAGTGGCTCTCACATCTTCCTAGGCTTACTGGCGAATTTATCTCAGAATCTATACTCTCAATTGTAATAGGCATTTGCGTTCTTCTTTCTGGCAGAGCGATCCGCGAGTTTTTTGAACGAGACCCACGGCTCTGGCGAACCATCGTCATTGTAGTCTTAGTTGCATGGTCGTGGGCAATTTTTTCTCAAGCGGCGCAGGTTCTCATCAAGGAGACCGAACAGGAAAAAGCAGTTTATGTAACTAGGCTTTTTTCCACGATCATCATAGGCATACTTCTGACGGTAGGCGTTACCTTTGTCACCTTTCTGTTACATAGAAGGTTTGCTGGGTTTTTCAGGGAGAAGGAAATTGAAGTTGAGGAGTTTAAAGAAGGTTGACATAGGAATAATCGGCGGAACCGGGCTAGAGACCTTGTTAAGGGATGCCGAGCAGACTCACGTAGGAACTCCTTACGGGCTCCCACCACCCATATCCGTCGGCGAGATAGATGGAAAACCGGTTGCTTTTCTGCCACGTCACGGCATCCATCATTCGATTCCGCCTCACATGGTGAATTATCGCGCCAACATTTATGCTCTTCACGCGATAGGGGTTGAGCGAATTGTTGCCACTAACGCCGTTGGAGCCATAAACCCCGATTTTAAACCTGGCGACTTGGTGGTTCCACACGACCTTATCGACTTTACCAAAGTTCGACCAAGCACCTTTCACGACGCTTCACCTGTCACACATGTTGATTTATCCCAGCCGTACTGCCCCACCGTTCGCTCGACTCTGATCAACAGTACAAAAAATCATGGTAAATTGTGGGAACAAGCTGTGCTTGTCTGCACTGAAGGACCTCGCTTTGAAACTCCAGCAGAGATAAGGATGTTTAGGCAGTTGGGCTGTGACATTGTAAGTATGGGTAGCTCGCCTGAGGCGGTGCTGGCGCGTGAGTTGGAAATGTGCTACGCTACCATATGTTTCATTACGAACATGGCTGCTGGAATGCAGAAGAGACTGACCACCAATGAAGTGACTGAAGTTGCGAAGAAAGTAGGTCCGATTCTTGAGCAAATCTTAAGAGAGACAGTCAAAAACTTACCAAGAGAACGCCAGTGTCCATGTGCACGTGCATTAAAAGAGGCTAGACTTCGGGGTTAAGAAATGCTGAAATCTCTTCTGTCGGTGCTTGGCATCTATGGGTTGTATGAGAAATGGCTTTGGCAACAGGTGAAGAATGAAACCAAGCCCGAACACATCGCCATAATATTGGATGGTAATCGTCGATGGGCTTCTGAACAGTCGTTGAATCCGTGGACTGGTCATCATTATGGGGCTGAAAGAATCGAAGATTTGCTCAACTGGTGCTTAGATCTCGGCGTAAAATCTATAACCCTTTACACTTTTTCCACTGAAAACTTTTGCCGTCATCCGAAAGAGGTGGAGGAGCTCATGGTGATTGCTGAAGAAAAGTTAAAGGAGGTTATTGCAAATGAACGTATTCATAAGCATCGAGTGCGAGTTAAGGTTATCGGAAGGCTTAACTTACTGCCCAAAAGCCTTCAGAAAATGGTAAGGCGAGTGGAGGACGCAACAAAGGATTACGATGAGCATTTTCTTAATGTTGCTTTAGCTTATGGTGGGAGAGCTGAGATCGTTGATGCCGCAAGGAAGATCGCCCAGAAAGTGGAGAAGGGAGAATTAAAGCTGGATATGATTGATGAGAAGATTTTTGAGAAGTTCTTGTACACTGCTCACATGTCTAAGCAGGATCCGGATCTTATTATTAGGACTTCTGGTGAGGAGCGCTTGAGTGGGTTTCTTTTGTGGCAGAGTGCGTACAGTGAGCTTTGTTTTTTGGATGTTTATTGGCCTGCGTTTCGTAAGATTGATCTTTTGAGGGCTTTGAGGACTTATCAGCAAAGGAAGAGAAGGTTTGGTGCGTAGGTTTTTGTGTGCGTGTGTGAGGATCTAGGTATAGAGGGGAGGGAACAAAGTTCTGTCTTCCGCTTCCGCCTCTAACAAGCACACAGCAGCAGCATGTTTGGCAATTGCTTGCGTTTATGCACGCATGCGTTTGTGGTGCAACCAATGTGACTTGTCGATTAACCTCTCTTTTTTGCGCTGACTATTGAGACTACGTCTCTGTCCTTTAATACGTGGTTTTCTCCGATTCTCTTTCTCTCGCGGGCTTCGACTGCGTGGATGAACCCTTCTCCTAGTTCGGTGTGGATTGTGTAGGCTAGTTGGCGCGCTGTGGTGCCGTACGGCACAACGTAGGCGTCTGGGAGCACTCTTCCATTGTGGTCTGAGAGATGTTCAATGTCTTCCACGGGATAAACGACTATCATGTTTAAGAGCTCGAAGTAAGCCGTGTTTATGGCTTCTTGAACGCCCGTGGTTCCAAATTTTAAGAGCACCCTTTCTTGAATGGTTTTTAACGCTCTATTTTGGGCTTCTGTTATTTCGTTTGGTTTCATGATCTTGAAGTTGCAGTCTCCTGGCTTGTAGTCAATCAACCCCTTTTCTGTGGCTCTTCTCAAGGCGAGTTCTGCCTCTGCACAGCACGGAATAATCAACTGGTTTGACTCTTCGAGTCTCTCAGCGTTCTCTTCTGCCGGTGAGAGGTCGATCTTGTTTGCAGCGATCAGCATCGGCTTAGAAACTCTCCTCAACTCGCCTAAGAATCTGAGTAGACCATCTTCGGTCCAAGTTGTTGGTTTGTCCTCGTTTAGTTCGGTTTTTCTTAGTGCCTCGATGATATGAGTCCTTTTTATTGCCAGTCCGCTGAACTGATCTTCGAGGAGTCCAATGATGTCTTGCGTGCCTGATTCAGCTGTTCTGGCGAGTTTTGGCCAGTCCTTCTTCAATATTTGTGCCATCCACATGGTTATTTCCGTGTCTAAAAATCGTACATCCTCCAGTGGGTCGTGAGAGCCTGGTTTAACTATTCTTCCTTCAGAGTCTGTGGCTCCTGCGGCGTCAACGATGTGGATGAGGGCGTCTGCTTTCCGAATCTCGTCCAAAAACTGATTGCCTAATCCTCTTCCTTGCCATGCGCCGGGCACTAGTCCAGCGCAGTCGATCAACTCCACTGGGATCAGTCTTGTTCCGTCTAGGCAGAGGGAGTTGCCTGGATTGTCCTTTACCCTGAATTCTGTGCAAACGCACGGAGACCTTATGTAGCCTACTCCTCGATTTGGCTTGATTGTGGTGAACGGATAATTTGCGATTTCAGCTGGTGCAAGAGTTGCGGCGCTAAAGAACGTGGACTTGCCAGTGTTTGGCTTCCCAACGATACCAACCATCAAGGTTTCTACTCTCAATAGAGAATAGAGCACACCAGCAAATGAAACTTCTGCTACTTAGAAAAGCAAATGAGCATCCGATAGAAAATAGGAATACTCTAAAAGAGACTGTTACGAGATGCGGAGCAAAAAAGTCGATTATACACTGATATCCAAATACTACGATGACACCAGAGTTCCGTCACCACATGTTCTAGAGTTTTGGTTATCCAAAATCGTTGATCTGGGAAGAGTATCCGCTGGTTCAATGGTTCTGGACATCGGTTGCGGCACCGGCATTTACACGATTCCTTTGGCAAAAAAGACTGGTGCCGTGGTCTTTGGCTTAGACTCTGCAAAAGAGATGATCAGAGAGGCTGGAATGAAGGAGGATAGCCAAAGAGTTGAGTGGCAAGTTGGAGATGCAGAAAACCTTCCCTTTGATAACGCACATTTTGACTGTGCATTCATGACCATGGTGATCCATCAAATAGTTAACAAGGGGAAAGCCATTGAAGAGATCTACCGTGTGTTAAAGAAGAATCGTACGCTTGTAATCATGACGAAGTCCCACGGACAACTTAGAAAGTCGGAAATTATGGATTTTCCGGGGACAAGACAGATAGACCTCAAACGATTTCCAACAATTCCTATGCTTAAGCGCATGTTATCGTCAGCGGGTTTTGAAAATGCACGATACCATGTTGTTTCTAGAGGAAACATCAAGGTTTCCATAGAAGAGTACTTAGAGAGAGTTAAGAAGAAGTTTATCTCCACATTGACTCTACTCAGCGAAGAAGAGTTCCAGAAAGGCTTGAAGATCTTCGAAAAGAGATTGAGAGAAAAATGGGTGCAAAAGGGCAATGGAAACGAAATAGTCTATGAAAATGAATACACCTTTGTCGTCGGCGAAAAATAGAGAAAGCAAACAAGAAAACTTGCTGAGTCAGAAAGAAATAAAAGTAATTGACCAATCAATTCAAATCTCACACTGAAGTTATAGGGGGATTAACGACTTGAAGCAAAAAGCAAAGGTTCTCGTTTGTGACCCGCTTCACGAAGAGGGAATAACCAAACTAAAACAAGCCGGGTTTGATGTCGACGTAAAACCAACCATCACCCAAGACCAACTTAAAATCATTGTTTCTAATTACCATGCGCTCGTTGTGCGAAGTAGAACCAAGGTGACAAAAGACATCATTCAAGCAGGAAAACACTTGAAGGCTGTAGGTCGGGCAGGAGCTGGCTTAGACAATGTCGATGTGGAAGCCGCTGAGAAAATGGGCATCTCAGTGTTAAACACTCCCGAGGCTCCTGCAACTGCAGTGGCTGAACTAACGATTGGGCTGATTCTTTCCTTAGCCCGCAGCATCCCCCTTGCGGATAAGACCATGAAAGAGGGGAAATGGATAAAGAAGGAGTTAATGGGCTGGGAGTTAAAGGACAAGACACTGGGCACCATCGGGTTAGGAAACATTGGCGAAAAAGTGGCAAGACTAGCAAGAGGGTTTGGCATGAAGGTGCTTATCAGTAAGCGAACCCCTCCACCACCTGAACTACTCAAAGAACTCCAGGGAGAATTCATCCCCTTAAAGGAACTTCTTCGAAGAAGCGACGTAGTCACCGTGCATGTGCCGTTAACACCTCAAACTCACCACGTTATAGGCTCTGAAGAAATCAAATTAATGAAGGATGGAGCCTTCCTGATCAACACATCAAGAGGCGCCATAGTAGATGAAAAAGCTTTGTTAGAGGCGCTAAAGTCTGGGAAACTGGGGGGCGCAGCCTTAGATGTTTACGAAACTGAACCTCCCGAAAACTTGGAGTTGATAAAACTCCCTCAACTTGTCTGCACACCTCACATAGGTGCCCAAACTGAAGAAGCCCAAAAAGAGGCATCTATTCTGATTGCGGAAAAAATCATTGACGCTCTTAAGTAACCTAGAATTTATTTTTTGATGGGGATGTGCGGAAAAAGAAGCAGTTGATTGGGTTACCGTTGCAGAAGTGTTGGATGTCAAAGTCTGAGAGTTTGGCGTCTAGTCCTTTTTCAGCCATTCTTGCACAAATCTTGTTGGGACTTCGGAAATGGGGGCACTTGACGTAACCAACATCTTTTCTTTGTTTTTGCTCTTGGACGGTTTTTTCCACTCTAGTTCCTTCTTCCGCTACTGTATTTTTGTTGAACAGTTTTTCCGTTTCACGAGTATACAATATGTCTATTTTCTGACATATTCATCTCTTCATGGTTTCCGACTCTTATAAACCTTCGCATAAAAGAACATAAAAAAGCATAACAAATATTCACGACACAACCCACAACAAAAATAAACCAAACCAATACTAACATAACACCCAAGGTGGAAAAATGCACTTTGAAGCAGTCTTAAAGAAAGTTCATCAACACATCGACGAACATTTTCAGAACCACCTTAAAAAAGTGCAAGACTACGTGCGACAGCCCAGCATATCCGCAGACGGAACAGGCATCAAAGAAACAGCCGAAATGACCAAAGGCTTCATCGAGGAAATAGGCGGATCCGCAAAGGTTGTTCCAACAGATGGTTGGCCAGTCGTTTACGGTGAACTATTCGCTGAGGCTGAAAAGACGCTCCTGATTTATGGGATGTATGACGTTCAGCCCGTGGAAGAGGAGAAGGGAATGTGGATGGTTCCACCCTTCGGCGGCGAAATCGTAGACATGAAACCCTTTGGAAAATGCCTCGTCAACAGAGGAGCCATCAACACAAAGGCACCGTTAAGAGCCTTCTTCAACGCATGCCAATCAATCCTGAAAGTAGAGAGTAAACTCCCAGTCAACCTAATCTTTGCCATAGAGGGCGAAGAAGAACTCGGCAGTTTACATCTGCCCCAATTCGTTCAGAAATACGAAAGAAAACTATCGAAAGCCGACGCTGTATACTTTCCATCTCCAGCCCAGGACCCAAAAGGAAAAGTAATAATGAAGTTAGGAGTCAAGGGCATCATCTACTTGGACCTGATAAGTAAGGGTGGAGAGTGGGGAGGACCAACCACAAGAGGAATACACTCAGGTAATGCGGCTTGGGTGGACAGCCCAGTATGGAAGCTCTTCTGGGCGCTAACATCCATGAAAACCCCAGATGGAAAAATAGTTGTCAAAGACTTCTATGAGAATGTAAGCCCGCCAAGCCCAGAGGAAGAAGAACTTCTCAGAAAGTTGGAGAAAGCCTTTGATGAAGAAACAGTTCGAGAAGAACTCGACGTTCTCCGCTTTTCAGAAGGTCTTCACGGCATTGACCTACTTAAGCGATACTTGTATTCGCCTACCATAAATGTTGATGGAATTATCGCTGGGTATGTTGGTCCGGGAACCAAAACCGTTCTTCCCCACATGGCAAAGGCTAAAGTGGACATCCGGCTTGTTCCTCACATGAAAACTGACGAAATCCTCAAGAAATTCAGAAATCATCTTAAGAAACACGAATTTGCAGACATCGAAGTAAAGGTTCACGACTGCTACCCGTGGTCTCAGGTTTCTGTGAAAGAGAAGGTTGTGCAAGCCATGATACAAACGTATAGAAAGCATGGGTTCGAGCCAGAGATATGGCCGAGAATCGGCGGATCAGCGCCTTTCTATCTCTTCAATCAGCCACCACTAAACCTTCCATACACCATAGGGGGACTGGGTCACGGGAGCCGAGCCCATTCAACAAACGAGTACATCACTGTGGAAGGGATAAGGGACAACGAAAAATCGATTGCAACCTTCCTATATGAATACGCGTACGGAAAAGCTAAGTAGACTCTTTGTCTCCTCGAGCAATTTATAACAAGCAACAGCAAATTATGTCGATGTCTTAGTCGACTTTTCAAAAGGTGAGACTGGTTGATGCCGGAAAAAACGAAACTAATCGGCATGTACAGAAAAATGCTGGAAATCCGAGAATTCGAAGAGAAAGTTTTCGACCTTTACGGTCAAAACTTGGTTCCTGGAACCATTCACTTGTACGCTGGACAAGAGGCAGTGGCAATCGGTGTTTGCGCCAACCTCAGAAGAGACGACTACATAACGAGCACCCATCGTGGGCATGGGCACTGCATCGCAAAGGGTGGTAGGCTTGACAAGACGATGGCGGAGATACTAGGCAAGAAAACGGGCTACTGCAAGGGGAAAGGCGGATCGATGCACATCGCAGACTTCAGCATAGGCATGTTAGGCGCAACCGCAGTCGTGGGAGCCGGAATCCCAATCGCTGCTGGCGCGGGTTTGTCAATCAAACTCAGAGGAACAAACCAAGTTGTGGCCTGCTTCTTCGGCGAAGGCGCGTCAAACCAAGGCACGTTCCACGAGGGAATCAACATCGCGTCTGTTTGGAAACTTCCAGTAATATTTGTGTGCGAAAACAACCTGTATGCCATGGGCACGAGACAGTCAATTGTTATGGCGATAGAAAATATTGCGGATAGGGCTGTTGCTTATGGGATTCCAAGCGTAGTCGTTGACGGAAACGACGTGCTCGCTGTTTACGAAGCAGCGCACAAAGCGGTTGAAAGAGCCAGAAAAGGAGAAGGACCCACACTAATAGAATGCAAGACGTATAGGCACAAGGGGCATTCGAGAGCAGATCCAGCCACTTACCGCCCAAAAGAAGAGGCTCAAGAGTGGCTCAGAAAAGACCCCATCACATGTTTTAAGACTAAACTGCTCGAAATGAAAGTCTTGACTGAAGAAGAGGCTGAGCAAATTAAGCAAGAAGCTATTAAGGGTGTGGAAGATGCGGTCAAATTTGCCATGGAGAGTCCATTTCCAGCGCCTGAAGAAGCGTTGGAAGACGTATACGTCTAGCAAGAAGGGGATGTAAAGAAATGAGGGAAATCACTTATCGTGACGCAGTGAACGAAGCCTTGAGAGAAGAGATGCTTCGAGACAAAACCGTGTTCTTGCTCGGAGAGGACATTGGCAAGTATTGGGAAGGCGCCTTCAAGGTTACAAAGAACCTCGCGAAGGAGTTTGGCGATGAGAGAGTTAGAGACACGCCCATATCCGAATCCGCCATCATAGGAGTCGCAACTGGTGCTGCCATCACTGGGATGCGACCAGTGGCAGAAATCATGTTCGGTGATCTCACGGCGTTAGCTATGGATCAGATTGCCAATCAAGCCGCCAAGTTGAGGTATATGTTTGGGGGTCAGACAAAGGTGCCTATGGTTGTTAGGACGCCGTTTGGGGCAGGCGTCAATATTGCCTCGCATCACTCGCAGAGTCTAGAAGCCTGGTTCATGCACACTTCGGGTTTGAAGGTGGCTATGCCCTCTACGCCGTATGATGCGAAGGGACTGCTGAAAACTGCGATACGTGATGGCAATCCCGTGATGTTTTTTGAGCACAAACTGCTCTATTCGATTAAGGGGTTGGTTCCAGAAGAGGAGTATACCGTTCCGTTCGGCGTCGCTGATATTAAAAGAGAGGGGGAAGACGTTACGATAGTTGCCACTTTATACATGGTTCACAGGGCTCTTGCAGCGGCGAAGGAACTCAGTGAACAAGGCATAAAGGCAGAAGTGATTGACCCGCGAACAATTGTTCCTCTCGATAAAAAAGCCATCATAAACTCCGTCAAAAAAACTGGAAGACTAGCCATTGCAAGTGAGGACTGCAAAACTGCTGGTGTGAGCGCTGAAATCGCAGCCCTAGTCGCTGAGGAGGCGTTGGATTATTTGGACGCTCCGATAAAGCGTGTGGCTGAGCCAGACACGCCTATACCCTTCAGTCCGCCTTTAGAACAGTTTGTCATCCCAAACGAGAAGAGCATAATTAAGGCAGTGAAAGAAATCGTCTACTAATCCGAGCAAAAAATATTTTGCAACAACTGTTATTTTGCGAGCGTTTTGATTGAGATAGTCTTTTAAAACTGGAGGAGAAATAGGATTCTATTAGAGTTAACTTTGGTGGATATTATTGTCGTCTCTTGAGCGTTTGCAGAATGGTAGATATGCTGTTTTGAAGAAGCTCGGCGAGGGTGGGAAGGGCGTCGTATACAAGGCAAGAGACACTGTTTTGAACCGTGTTGTTGTAATCAAGATGCTAAAAAGTGCAGTTTTAAGCGAAGATGCGTATCCACGTTTTCTACGTGAAGCGCAAGCAGTCGCTAGACTTAACCACCCAAACATCGTTTCCATTCACGACATTGGAAAAGAAAACGAAAAACAATTTTTCGTCCTTGAATTCGTTGATGGGATGAGCCTACGTGACCTTCTGAGAACGTATCCTGAGGGTAAATGCGACATACAAACCGTCCTAAGAATGGGCATAGATGTCTGTAGTGCCCTTCAGTATGCCCACTCTCAGGGCGTTCTCCATCGGGATGTCAAACCAGAAAATATTCTGATTACTGATGAAGGTACAGCGAAGCTGATGGATTTCGGTTTGGCTAAGATGCTTGGTCAGCCTGGCATCACTCAGGAAGGAATGATAGTGGGCACGGTTGCTTACGTGGCGCCAGAAATAGCCTTGGGAAAAAACGCTGACCCTAGGTCTGACCTGTACTCTTTTGGAGCAGTCCTTTACGAAACCGTGACAGGAAGACCACCTTTCCCCGGTGAAGACCCTGTAAAAGTTATTTTTAGTCATATACACGACTATCCAGTTTCGCCGAGTAGGCTGAATCCGAGGGTTCCGCAGGCTCTGGCTGAATGTATCATGAAGCTTTTGGAGAAGGAACCGGGGAAGAGATATCAAAACGCGACAGACTTGCTTAAAGTGTTGAGGGATGTTGCCGAGGGTTTCTTGAGAGAAGCCTTTGTGCCTTCTCATAAACCAAGCGTCGTTGTTCCAGCTCCGCGCCCTTCTGCTGCAAGAGAGATTCAACTCATCAATAGAGTTGAAGAGATGGGGCTTCTGAGGGAGGCTGTGGACAGAGGGGTTCGCGGCGAAGGCGGTCTTGTTTTTCTGTATGGAGAGGCTGGAATCGGTAAAACAAGGTTGACTAGAGAGTTGGGAGCGTATGCACGCCTGCGTGGAATGCAGGTTTTGTATGGGCGGTGTCCAGCCTTGTTCAGGATGGACGGTGTGCCCCCATACGTTCTTTGGTCTGAAGTGATTAAAGATTATTTGCAGGCTTGCACTCCTGAGCAATTGTACAAGGTGATTGGCTATTACCCCAGTGAGGTTTGTAAGCTAGTTCCGGAGATCAGGCAGAAGCTTGGCACAATTCCCAAGTCTTTGCCCATAAGTCCCGAGCATGAGCGTGACAGGCTTTTTGAGGCGGTTTCGCAGTTCATCACCAACATTTCTAAGGAGGCACCGTTGTTGGTTGTTCTTGACGATTTGCAGTGGACTGACCAGTCTTCGCTTTTGCTGTTGCACTATTTGGCTCGTGGTGTGCACAGAGAGTCTCTGCTTCTCTTGGGTGCTTATCGTGATACTGACGTTGATGAGAGGCATCCTTTGTCTCCTGTTTTGACGGAGCTGAATAGGGAACGCTTGGTCCAATCTGCTCAGTTAAAGCGCATGTCTTTTGACGACGCTTCAGAGATGATTAAACGGATTTTGGAGCAAGACGATGTGCCAAGAGAATTCTGTGAGCTGGTTTATGAGAAGACAAGGGGTAACCCATTCTTTGTTGAGGAAGTGATAAAGTCTCTGAAGGAAGAGGAAGTCATCTACCGTGAAGAGAATAAATATAAGATTAAGGAAGTTTCCAAGATTGAGTTTCCCAGAACCGTTAAGGGCGTCATAAAGGCGAGAATAGGTCGGTTAGATGATGAATGTCAAAACGTGTTGACGATGGCTTCTTTTGTTGGAAAGGATTTCACCTTTGAGACTTTGTGCGGAGTTACAGGGGTTGAAGAGGGCAAATTACTTGAGATAATGGAGAAAATACTCAAAACAGGACTGTTTAAGCATAAGGTTATCCGTGGAGAAGACGTGTGTTCCTTTGCCGATATCATCGTGAGAGATGTTGTGTACGAGGAGGTTAGTCCTTTCAGGCGTAAGAAACTTCATAATGTTGTGGGATGTGCCTTAGAGAAGGTTTATGCTGAAAAGATTGACGAACACTTTGGAGAACTAGCCTTACACTTTCTTGAGAGTGGTGATAAGGATAAGGCTCTTGACTATTTCTTGAAGGCTGCGGATAAGGCTGCGAAGGTTTACGCCAACAGTGAGGCTGTTTCCTACTTCCAGTCTGCCTTCAGGCTTCTTGAAGAGAAGGAAGGTGAACTTCGGGAAAAAGGACAAGTCCTTGAGAAGCTTGGAGAAATCAAAAACATTATTGGAGAACGTGATGCCTGCATGAAGTACTGGAATGATGCGCTGCTATTATGGAACCAACTGAATGAGAAAGAAAAAGTTTCGAGGCTTCACCGTCAAATGGCGATGGTTTTTTATGAAATGGGCGATATGGTAAAGGCTAAAGAGTCCTTAGATAAGGCTTTAAAAACCTTAGAAACCGAGCCTGAAAGCGTTGAATTAGCAAGGACTTACGTCCTTATGGCGGGCGGATTATGGGCTACTGGAAGTATGGCTGAGGCTCTTTCTTGGGCTGAGAAAGCGCTTAAGCTTGCGGAAAAACTGAAAGATTTTGAAGCCATCGCAGAGTCATATGTCCGCTTGGGAACAATATCTGGCACCATTGGAGACCAAGAAAAAGGCATTGAGTGCCTAGAGAAAGCTTTGAAGATGGCACTCGATAAGGGTTATACGGAGATCGCGTTAAGAACGTACAATAACTTGGCTGCATCACTTCTTGAAGAAGAAAATGAAAGACGCTTGGAATGTTACGATAATGGACTTAAACTGGCCAAAAAGGCAGGGCATATCTCCTTCCAATCTTGGATTGGTGGCAATCTAGCAGAAATGTGCGTTGACATGGGAAACATGAACAAAGCGGTTCTCTTGGCGGAAGAATCAGTCGCATTGGACAGGAAAACTGGCAACATGCTTCACCTTTCCTTGTCTTTGGGTTCGCTTGGATTTGTTTATCAGGTGTTAGGTGAATGGGAGAAAACCGAGCAATTCTACCAAGAGGCTTCCAGGTTATCTTTCACCATTTCCCAAAGGCTAACAGATGTTCAATCAACCGCTTACAGTTACTCGAATATCGGTTTGCTCCATTTCGATAAAGGGGAATATGCAAAGGCAAGAGAATTCTTCGAAAAGGCATATGAGGTTTCTGAAAAAGCAGGAGCCAAATCTAGACAAATGTGGGGAGCTGGGTATCTTATTTGGGTGTACATAGAGCTTGGAGAATTCGATAAAGCCCGGAATCTACTCGAAAGCTTGGACCAGTTTGCTCTCGAAATAAAGAGTAAAAGTCTAACCGCTAAGGCGGATGCGCTAAGGGCAATGCTGTTCCGTGCACAGAAGAAATGGGAAGAATCTATCGAGCATTTCGAAAAGAGCCTTCAAGAGTATGAGGCTCTAAATGCGAGGCGATGGAACGTCTACTGGTTTGCTAGAATGGTCCTCTGCGAATACGCCAGAGTTTACTTGGAAAGAGACCAAGAAGGCGACAGAGAAAAAGCCCACAACCTCCTCAACCAAGCACTAGAAATATTCCGGAAACTAGACGCCAAAAAAGACATAGAAAAAATAATAGCCAAAAAGAAACTACTCACAGCCTAAAAACTCTGAAGCACATACATAGAAAGAAGAGGATACACAGTTGGTAACAAAAGTTCTGATGCCACGACTAAGCCTAACCATGAAAGAAGGAACAGTGATTCAATGGTTCAAAAAGGAAGGCGACACTATAAACAAAGGCGAACCACTCGTCGAAGTACTAACCGAAAAAGTAACCTACGACATAGAAGCCCCATCATCCGGAACACTTCGAAAAATCTTGGTTGAAGAGGGAGCCGAGGCACCAGTCGCCGGAACCCTCGCTGTAATAACCGCCCCAGACGAAGAACTCCCAGAAGTCGAAGTCACTGCTGAACCATCCTTGGAAAGAGTTGAGGAGCGAATCATCGCTTCGCCCGCGGCTAAAAGACTGGCTAAGGAGTACGGTGTTGACTTGGTGCAGGTTAAGGGCACTGGTCCAGAAGGGAGAATCGTCGAAGAAGACGTCAAAAAATGTGTTGAAGAGAAAGAGGTCGCACGGAGAATTCGTGAAGTAATTCCCTTAACTGGAATACACAAGATCGCAGCCGAGAGAGTTTCCCTCAGCGCTCGAACAGCTCCCCACACCACACTAAACATGGAAGTGGACATGTCAAAGGCTGCGAAACTCCGTGAAGAGGTTCAAGTGTCCTACACGGATATGGTGGCGAAGGCTGTCGCAAAGGCTCTCACCGAGCACTCCATCATGAACTCAACACTACAAGATGAGCAGATCAAGGTTTTTGATGACATCAACGTAGGTGTCGCGGTAGCCACAGAAAAAGGATTAATCGTTCCAGTAATACACAACACGGATAAGAAGTCGCTTCTGGAAATCGCCTCAAAACTGAAAGAACTCGCAGAAAAGGCGAGGCAAGGCAAACTCAGAAAAGACGAACTTTCTGGTGGAACCTTCACCATCACAAACCTCGGCATGTATGGCGTTGACTCGTTTACACCAATCATAAATCCGCCAGAAACTGCTATACTGGGTGTCGGGAGACTAACCGAAAAACCAGTGGTGGAAAACAAGGAAATCGTAATCAAACCCTTAATGAACCTGAGCTTGTCCTTCGACCATCGAGTGGTAGACGGCGCCCCAGCAGCCCAGTTTCTCCAAAAAATAAAAAACTTCTTGGAAAATCCCGAGGTTTCGTTAGTTTAAAACCCTAATTATTTCGATTTCAGATTCTAAATTCATAAGTTATTTTTCTAAGAAAGACTATCATTTAGGCAAGTAAAGATGGCTGGTGCCTTCTGAATGGTTGCAGCTTCCCTCAAATTACGGAATAGGTTTCCTAAGCCAAAGGAACTAATCAAAGAAACTTACGACCAAAGTGTCACGGTTGAAGTTTGTGATTGCAGCGTGTGCAAACAAGCTATCTGCCTTTCAAGCGGAGTTTACTGCGGCAAACTAAGAGAACAAGTCGACAATGTTGCATCTTGCCCACATTTCGATTTTGAACCCCTAGAATACAGACTCTACAAAAGAAGTTAGACCGAAAAGGAAGTGAAAAAGTATGAAGTGCCCCAACCAAGACTGCAACAACAAAATCGACACCACCAAACAGAAAAAGACAGAAGGTAATTTCTACTGTTGCACCAACTGCGGAACCATAATTTATCGACAGAATCCATCCAACAAAAAGTAATACACCTTTAGTAAATATGGGCATTTTCAGGGCTGTCTTACGCAACTGTTTAAATGTCTCTCTTAAACTTTAACTTCTGAGTCCACTAGTTACTATCCTTACTGGAGGTTTCACCTTGAAGCGCTTTCCAGAAAAGGAGTATCATGTTCCTTTCTTTGATGAGGTTGGATACGTAAGGAAACTGTGTCCAACCTGTGGCGTTTATTTCTGGACCCAAAACCCAGACCAAAAAAATTGTGGAGAGGCAACTCCACAAGGCTGCACGACACAGACCTTCATAGGGAACCCGCCCACACGCAGAAGTTACAGTTTCAGGGAGATGCGGGAAGCGTTCCTCTCCTTCTTCGAGAAACACAATCACAAAAGGATTGAGCCGTACCCGGTTGTTGCACGGTGGAGAGACGACCTCTATTTTACTAGCGCCAGCATTGTTGACTTCCAACCCTACGTCACAAATGGGATAGTTCCTCCACCCGCCAATCCGCTTGTCATAAGCCAGCCCTGTATCAGGTTTGTGGACGTGGACAACGTGGGACCCACATTTGGTCGGCACCTAACCATCTTTGAGATGGGCGGACACCACGCGTTTAACTATCCAGACAAAGAGGTGTATTGGAAGGATCAAACAGTACGATATCATCACGAACTCGTCACGAAGGAGTTGGGAGTCAAATCAGAGGAGGTCATTTACAAGGAGGACGTTTGGTCTGGAGGCGGCAACGCAGGACCAGACCTAGAAACCATAGTTCGAGGTTTGGAACTCGCCACACTGGTTTTCATGAAGTTTAAGGTAATCAACGGCGAGTTCGTTGAACTGCCCATACGAACTGTTGACACGGGATACGGAATCCATCGCTACGCTTGGCTGTCACAAGGCGCCTTGAGCGCCTTTCACGTAGTCTATGGCGATATTTTGGACGAAATCATGAAGATGGCAGGCATAAATAGGGCAGATGAAAGGTTGTTGGCTAAAGTTTCGGAAGTCTCCGGTTTAATGACCCTCCAGAAAAATGTTAGCCGGTTGTCTGCTCGAGAGAGGGTTGCTGAGTACGTTGAGATGAAGGCGGATGAACTCAACAAAGTGTTAGTTCCAGTTGAAAACGCCTTCGCCGTTGCAGACCACACCAAGTGCTTGGCGTTTATGCTTGCTGAGGGTGTTGTTCCCTCAAACGTGCGTGAAGGATACTTGACTAGGCTTATGATTCGCAGAACCCATAGACTGTTGAGAGCCTTAGCCATCGAAGACAAACTCTTTGACATAATCAACACGCAAATCTCTTACTGGTCTGAAGACTTCCCTCACTTGAAGGAGATGCAAGACGAAATCTTAGAAATCCTTTCTGTGGAGCAGGAGAAGTTTAAGCAAACCCTTGAGAGAGGTCAGTCTCTAATCAAGCGAATAACACGAGAGTTAAAAACCAAGAGAGTTTCTGAGATTCCGGTTGAGACCTTAACAGAACTCTACGACTCTCATGGGCTTCCACCAGAGTTTGTCCAGGAAACCGCTGAAAAGGAAGGTTTACGGGTGGAGGTGCCCGAGGGTTTCTATATGATGGTTGCAGAGAGACACGTTCAAGCACCTCAAGTCCAAGAGGTGGAAAAAATAAAGGGACTAGAACCCTCGGTTTCGGATCTTTCAGAAACACGAACGCTCTATTATGAGGACCCGTATCTTTCTGAGTTTAAATCCCGAGTTCTCAGAGTTTTGGAAGATCAGTACGTAGTGTTGGATAAGACAGCTTTCTATCCAGAGGGTGGAGGTCAACCAGCAGACCACGGAAGTCTGGATTTTAATAGGAGGCGATTGGAGGTTGTGGATGTTCAGAAGATTGGGAATGTTATTGTTCATGTTGTGAAGGGTTCTTTGACTCTTAAAAGTGGAGACACGGTGAAGGGCAGGGTTGATTGGGATAGACGAAGTAGTCTAATGAAGCATCACACTGCAACGCATGTTGTTAACGGTGCGGCTCGAAGGGTACTTGGACAGCATGTTTGGCAGGCGGGTTCGCAGAAGGATGTTGACAAAACGAGGCTTGATGTCTCACATTTTAAGCGGATAAGTTTGGAGGAGATGCATGAGATTGAGAGATTAGCCAATGAAGCGGTGATAAGGAACATTCCTGTTCAAACGATATGGATGCCTCGTACAGAGGCGGAGAAGGAGTATGGGTTTAGGCTCTATCAGGGCGGTGTTGTGCCTGGCAAAGAAATCAGGGTGGTGAAGACTGGAGACTGGGAAGTCGAAGCCTGCGGAGGAACCCATCTAAAAAACACAGGAGAGATTGGATTCATAAAAATCCTTCACACTGAGAGGATTCAGGACGGCGTTGAAAGAATCGTTTTCAGCGCTGGAATCCCAGCACTAATGGCGGTACAAGAAAGCGAGAAACTGCTTTGGAAGGTCTCAGAATTGCTTAATGCACCTCTCGAGAAAGTGGAAGCCACAACAAAACGCTTAGTTGAGGAGTGGAAAGAAGCTCGGCGTAAGGAAAAGCAACTCGTTAAAGAAATCGCAAGCGCACGCACTAAAGCTTTCGGGATCGATACGATATTTGTAAGCAGACCAACAAAGGAAATTGATGGAATAAAATTTGTGACGCAAGAGTTTGAACAAGTTAATATTGACCTCATGATCAAAACAGCTAGCGAACTAGTCAAAGGAAATCCAGAAGTGGTTGCTGTCTTTTATGGAGTGGACAAAAAAACGGCAAGAATTGTGGTGATGGCTGGAGAAGAAGCAGTGAGACGAGGCGTCAACGCAAGCGAGATTGCTAAAGAGGCTGCTGCAGTGCTTGGAGGAGGCGGAAGCGGGAGACCAAACTTTGCTCAAGGAGGAGGAACCAAAGTGAAGAAAGTGGGAGAAGCACTTGAGAAAGCTGAGGAAATTGTAAGGAAGCGTTTGGAGAAATAGTCTGATCTTACATATATTATGTGTGAATGAAAATTTCTGTGTGAATACTTAAATATGTGACACCCTTCTTTGTCATCTATGGTTAATGTGACTGTTTCCATTCCCGAAAGTCTGTATAGAAAGATGAAGAAGTTTTCTGAGGTTAAGTGGAGTGAGGTTGTGCGGAAGGCTTTGGCAGATTACATTATGCGTCTCGAAGTCATGGAGCGTGGAGTTATGTCTTCTGATGAGTTGTCTGAGATGCTGAAGGCGTCTAGGCTGGATGTGAGTTCCATAAGTTTGGATAAGGCTGTGGAGTATTACGAGAAGGCGAGGGAGTTGGAGTGGAAGAGGTCGTCTACGACACGAGCGCGCTCATAAATCTTCTAAGAAAAGGAAAACTGGTGGCTAAGGGCTTTACGACTGTGTTTAATGTGATTGAGTTTCCGAAGGCTTTGAGTCTTAAGGGGTTGGGTGTGATTTATCCTACGGTGGAGGATTATGATGAGGCTCTGAGGATTTCTGCTTCTTTTTTGGGGGTGGGTAAGCCTTTGCCAGCTGTTGATGTTCTGATAGCATCAATTTGTATGAGAAGAGGTTTACTGCTTCGTACCGCAGATGAGCATTTTATGTGTATCAAGTCAGTGAGAAGAGAGTTCAAAGTTGAAGTAATTAGTTTGGAGAAAGTTTAAATCGTACACTTTTGTTACTTTGTAATATGAAAGTGGTAATGGACTCTGATTGCTTGATCAAGTTGACTAAAGCAAAGGCGAAAGGAGACGTTACTGAGTGCGTGGTTGTGAGTATTCCGGAGATAGTGAAAAAGGAAACCGTTGACGAAGGCAAGGCTTCTGGCTACGCTGACCCATTGGAGATTGAAAAGAACATTGAGGCAGGAAAAATCATGGTCAAACCAGTGCACATGACTTCTGAAATTCGTGGGACGGCGGAGACGCTTCGGCTTAAAGGTGGAGAGGTTGATGTCTATGGTCTATTTCGGAAAGGTGGGTTTACTGCCGTAGCGAGTGACGATCAAAAGCTTATTCGAAAATTAGAGGAGATAGAAGTTCCCTGTATTACACCTACGGCTCTGATAATCTATGCTTGGAGAAAAAGTGCGATAAGCAGGGAGAGAGCCTTAAGGCTTTTGGAGCAGATTAAACCTATGGTTAGTGATGAGGAGTATGTTTTGTCCAAGATTGAAGTTGAAAAAGAGAGGTGAGAGGCTTTGAGTATGGTTCCAAAGACTACGCGTGTTCCTGAGAATCTTATGAAGGTAATTGAGTATCGAGTAAACAAGGAAGGATTAGATGAGTCTACAGTGATAAGGCAGCTTATTCAGCTCGGAGTAAGGCAGTATATATCTCAACTCTACAAGGAAGGTGAACTCTCCTTGCGAGAAGCTTCGGAGCTGCTGGGAGTTCCCTTGAGAGAAACTCTTGAAATCCTGTGGAAAGAAGGCGTCAAAGGAAATATACTCGTCTCAACTCAACAAAAAGCACTAGAACTCGCAGGAAAAACAAAATCCACATGAGAATGCTGCCGCAGTCCTTGGTGGCGGCGGAAGCGGAAGACCAAACTTTGCCCAGGTAGGAGGAACAGAGGTCCAAAAAATACAAGGGGCATTGAAGAAAGCAGAATAGACAATAAAGAGCCAATTGGAAAATAGCAAATAATATCTCGTAATATGCAATGACTAATCCAACCTCGTGTTGTCGCCCAGAAGGGATTTAAGAAGAGAATTGAAAATATCATCAGGGTTATCGACTTGGAGAGTCTGAAGCAAGGGTTCATTTTCGTTTGTTCAAAAGCTACACAGAATGATTGTTTTAAGAGAATGTTATTTGGTTCAACATTAGCGTACAAAGATGAGGTGTTGAAAATTAAAAAAGGGGACATCGGATTTCTTTACAACAACGACACAGATGTCTTATTTGGGATATTTGAAGCAGTTAGTGATGGAAGTTTAGACATTGAGCCTCGGGCTTTACGAGACAGATTTCCCGCTCAAGTTAGAGTTGCTTGGATGGAGGAATATCAGCCTATAAAAGACGCAAGGTCCGTTTTCAGAAATCTAGGAATAAAATTCGGTAGTTTTTGGCTAACACCCCAACAACTAGACAATTTGCGAAGTATCTTTGAGCGTGTACCTGCGAGCGAAGAAGATTTCAGAAAAGAATATCCAAGGAAATACAGGACGCAAGATGGGCATTACGTTAGAACAAAAAGCGAAGCTATCATTGATGATTGGTTATATAGCCATAATATTGTTCATGCTTATGAACGAAAACTTCCAATAGAGGAAGATATGTATTGTGACTTCTTTATTCCAGAAGGGAAGTGCTACATAGAGTATTGGGGTATTGAGAATGAAGAATATTTAAACAGAAAGAAAAAGAAATGTGAACTATACCGCAGACATGAACTGAACCTTATAGAACTGACTGAAAAAGACATCGAACACATTGATGACGTACTTCCTAAAAAATTGAGGCAATTTTTGCCTGCCCAATTCAAGATTGATTGAGTTAAGAATGTCTTGAAGAGAGTAAACATGTGCTTTGATGATGAAGATGATGATGAAACAAAAATATTTTTTGCGTAGACTGGAGAGATGGCTATTGTGATTCATAAAGTTAAAATATGCGCTTTGTTATGCTTCTATTTGGTGCTTTGAAATGAGGGATAACTACCTCCTCAAATAGCAACAAAACTTTTAATAAAGCAGTAGGCACCTCAGAGGCTTTCATGAAACTTCTCAGACAAATCGAAACAAAATGGCAGAAAGTATGGGAAAAAGCAAAAATCTTCGAAGCTGACCCAGACCCAAGTCGAAAAAAATGCTTTGTCACCTTCCCATACCCATACATGAACGGCCCATTACACGTGGGACACAGCTTTACCGCCACCCGAGTCGACGCCTACGCCCGATTCAAACGAATGCAAGGCTACAATGTCCTATTCCCATGGGCATGGCACTGGACAGGTCAGCCACTGGCAGGAGCCAGCGAGCGAGTGAGATGCGGAGACAAAGACTTCATCTGGGCTCTAAAAGAAATAGACGGAGTCTCAGACAAAGACCTAAAAAAATTTGTAGACCCAGTCTACATGGCTTCATACTACACCAAAGAAAGCCACGAAATCGCAAAACGAGCAGGCTTCTCAATAGACTGGAGAAGAGAATTCCACACAACCAGCCCAACCTTCAACAAATTCGTCGAGTGGCAGTACGAGCGACTACGAGAAAAAGGGTATGTAGTTAAGGGAACCCACCCCGTCGTGTGGTGCCCCCACTGCGAGAGCCCCACAGGAGACGCCGACAGACAGGAAGGCGAAGGCGTCACGCCAGAAGAGTACGTTCTCATCAAGTTCAAAGTGGATGACGCATACTTACCCGCAGCTACCTTCAGACCCGAAACAGTCTACGGCGTAACCAACATGTGGATAAACCCAGACGCCAACTACGTAAAAGCCGGAGTTAATGGCGAAAACTGGATCATAAGCGAAATCGCCGCCAACAAACTAAAAGAACAAACTAGAAATGTGGAAATCATTGAGCGGTTCAAAGGCAGAGAAATCATCGGAAAATCCTTTCTAAACCCAGTTGATAACAGAAAACTGCTTATTCTGCCAGGATGGTTCGTAGACCCCGCACACGCCACAGGAATCGTCTACAGCGTTCCAGCCCACGCACCCTACGACTGGTTAGCGTTAAGAGACCTACAAAAGAAGCCAGAGGCGCTGAGGGAGTTCGGAATCGACCTAACCATGGTTAAGGAGATACAGCCCATATCCATGATTAAAGTAGAAGGATTCGGAGAACACCCAGCAATCGAAATCTCTGAGCAACTCGGAGCCAAAGATCAATACGACCCAAAGGCTGAAGAGGCGACAAAAATTCTCTACAAAAAGGAGTTTCACGGAGGCGTTCTAAAAGACATTTGTGGAAAATACGCCAAAAAAATCGTTTACGAAATCAAAGACAGCCTAATTGAAGACTTCAAGCAGAAGGGTATAGCCGACTCCATGTACGATTTGCCCCAACAAGTCGTCTGCCGTTGTCTAACCCCATGCACAGTCAAGGTGTTAGAGGACCAGTGGTTCCTAAAGTATTCAGACGAAACATGGAAAAACGAGACCAAGGCAGCACTAGCGAAAGCAAATGTTTACCCAGACTCCGCGGTTCAGTGGTTCATCAACGTCATTGATTGGTTGAAAGAGTGGGCTTGCGCCAGAAAAACTGGTTTGGGGACACCATTGCCTTGGAGTCCAGGCTGGATAGTCGAAACCCTGAGCGACTCAACCGTCTACATGGCGTTTTACACGATAAACAAGTACATAAGAAAGTGCGGGATAGAGCCTGAACAACTTACCAACCAAGTTTTTGACTATGTCTTCTTTGGCAAAGGCGACGTCAAAAAAGTAGCTGAAGCCTCGAATATCAGCAAAGAAATCTTAGAATCAATGCGAGAAGAGTTTCAGTACTGGTACCCAGTCGACCTGCGAAACTCTGCAAAGGAACTTGTTCCGAACCACCTAACGTTCTTTCTCTTCCATCACGTGGCACTGTTTCCACCCGAACACCTGCCGAAAGCAATTGGGGTAAACGGTATGCTAATGATTCAAGGAAAGCCGATGCACAAGTCAAAAGGCAACTTCGTAACCTTGAGAAGCGCAATCAACGAGTACGGAGCGGACGCCACACGATGTGCACTGCTGCTAGCCGCCGAAGGCATGGATGACCCAGACTGGAGAAGCGAAAATATCCGTGACATCAGCAACAAATTAATGTCCTTTTACAAGTTTGCCTTCAACATCCTTGAGACGAGAGGAAAGGAGAAGTTCGGGCACTTAGAAGAATGGCTGCTCAGTAGACTGCAACATAAAATTCGGAAAGTAACGGAAAACCTTGAGGTGATGAAGACCAGAACCGCCATAGAAAACGCTTTCTATGAGGTTTGGAACGACTTTCGCTGGTACATGCGAAGAAAAGAAAAACCTAACTCGGAAGCCTTGAACGAAGCCCTAGAGACTTGGATACGATTGCTAGCACCCTTCACGCCTCACGTATGCGAAGAGATATGGCAAAAAATGAAAAGGAAGGGTTTTGTCTCCTTGGCTGAGTGGCCGACCTACGACGGAAATAAGGTAAGCATAAAGGCTGAAGAAACCGAAAATCTGATCGGAAAGGTTCTAGGCGGTACCTCAAACATCCTTCAAGCAACAAAAATTCAGCCCAATAGAATCTGCTATTACTCAGCGGCACCCTGGAAATGGAGAGTCTACATGAAGGCGTTGGATAAGTCAATGCAAGGTAAGGTTGTTGTGAGCGACCTAATGAAAGAGTTCATGAGTGATTCGGAATTGAAGAAAATAGCAAATGAAGTTGCAAAGTTCACTAATGCCATCGCCTCCGAAATAAATGAAATGAGCAAAGACGGAAAACAGAGACAATTGCAGGCACAAATAATCGATGAGTATCAAGCACTAAAGGAAGCCGAAGACTTTTTCCAAAAAGAATTCAATGCAAAAATCTCCGTGTACCGAGAAGAGGACCCAAAACGCTACGACCCAAAGAAAAAAGCCTCCTTTGCTAGACCCTATCGTCCAGCCATTTTTATCGAATAAAATTATATTCAAGCGAGTCAAAAGACTTTAGCTGACAATGGGCCCGTGGCCTAGTACGGATAAGGCGTCGGCCTTCTATCGCGAGTGGAAGACAGCCGGAGATCCTGGGTTCAAATCCCAGCGGGCCCGCCACCCACGGAGCGCATTTGTACCACTGCTTCTTCGCGTATCAGCTGCTTTAAGGACCTGCTGAGAATGGCTAGTTGTTGGTTCTCGAAATCTTCAGGACTGATGGAGACGGCCGCTTCTTGAGATAACGCTTCTCTGGTGAGAATCTGCTCTGGGTTCATTCCCCAAGCTCGAATTATCTCTTTAAGGGCTTCAATCTTGCTAACCTTAGCTTTGGGCTTGATTGAAAGGCCGGAGCTGGCGTAAATGTTGCGTAGGAAGTCCACTCCCTTCATTTGGATGTCATGGTAAATGTCAACCGTGTGGCCCATCATGTAATCAACGTAGTCGGGTTGAACGCCTAGGGCTAGAAGCTGGGTTTTGAAGTATTTGCGTAGGCTGTGGACCCTTAGCTCGTACATGCGGCCTCTAGACGTCTTGACGAGGCCAGCTTTAACGTAGAGCTGATGGACCAGTTTGCGTATTTGTTTGGGTCCGATGGGTCGTGGTTTATGGCTTGTTTCATCCCTGAATAGCGGCGACTCGTCTGTGAGTGTTTCAGGTGGGTTTCGTCCATCTGGAGACCCACTTTTTCTCTGCTCCATATAGAGCTTGAGGTATTCAGCTGCTTCAGCGCCTAGGAAGGTGTCATAGTCGTGGTATTTGCCCTTCGTTATGTCTGCTTCAACATGAACATGTATGGGAATCATGTCTTTCTCCAGGTCAGCGCGGACATGGCGATACTGAAGCTTTGCCAGCGTCTCTTCTCGGAAGGCTCCAAGAGCCAGCATGCTTATGATGACTTTCTCTCTTAGGGCTGCTATTTCTAGGAGTCTAGTCAACTCCTCTGGTTTGGGAGCTCTGTCCTTGTAGGTTACTCTTCTGCTTAGAGGTTGAGTGAGGTCAACTTTCACTCCGTTGACACGGTAGAAGGTTTTGATGTGTTTGACAACTCCATAGACGCGGCCTGGCGCTAAGCCCTCATCTTGGAGAGTGGCCAAATAGTCTTCTAGGAAGCCCAGATGATTTTGGATGCGCACAGGGTCTGGAATGTTGCCTGTTGGTTTCACATCGTAGATGATTATGTCTGGGCTGTATCCCAGCCATTTCGAATAGCGGTGAACCGAGTCTGTGTAACTGTAGAGTGAGCTTAGGCTGCCTGAACAATGGCGAAGAAAGTACCTGGCTAGTTTGATTAGGCTTTGGTTTTCGAAGACAAAGGGCAGAAGGTTAGGTCTCTCAGATGCGAAGGCTGAGAGGATGTAGGAGATGAGACCTTTTTCCCGGGCTACCAGAACCTTTTCTAGGCTGAGTTTTACTGGCTGCTTGAGCTTCCAACCTTTTGGGCTGTTCTCGAGAATCAGTGAGCCGTCTTGAATTTTGAAAGGGATGGGTAGAGTTTTAAGGTCTTCTGCTGTCAGCTGTCGGGTTTTGATGATCAGTTGGGGTTTAGCTGTGGTTTTCATGTGTTTTCCCTCAGTATTCTCTTACTCACTATAAGGTTGCTCGGTTTTGCCGAAAAAGTGGCTTAAGGATTCCTGAGTTGGATTCGGGTCCTTATTTAGCTGAGGCAATGCGTTTCATCTCCGAGATGTCTGACTTGAGCACAACCAGCCCAGACGCTTTAGGATCTCCACCTCGTAGGCTCGGTGGGCCAGCGTCTCTGTCCCAGCTTATTATAATGTACTCTGCACAGTCGTAGACAAGCCAGCCAACACATTCGCGCACCTGAGGCTTGAGGCTTTCAGGCTGACCCCTATGGTAGAGAACATGGTCTCGATATCGCACATAAACAACATCTCCTCTTTCACGCGTCACGCTTGTGGAAGCAGCCTTTCCCCGACTCATTCTTGTTCAATTCCTCGCAATCTCATGGGAAGGTTACAATGCCTACAAAAGCCGACCCTCCTATCTAAAGAACCCCCAAACCGCCGACCTTACGGTGTCCACAGCCTCGAACCTTCTCTATAGCCATTAAGAACCCCTCCAGTCAATCTCTTCCACTTACTTTATTGCCTCCTCTTCCTCCAAGAAACGCCGCATCTTGCTCCTGACCCATTCACTCACGGTTTTGAACTCGCCTTTCTGTTTCAACGCTTCCTTAAACCTCAAATAGAAGTCGTCGTTCACTTCAACGTGAATTTGCATGATTCAATCACCTTTCTCCTTTGGCTTTATCCAGAAGATCCAACTTTTCGAAGTTTTCTGTCCGCTAATCCGCCCTTGAATGAGGAGTTCTAGGCAATGTTTTAGGGCTGTGTTCCAGTTTCCAATTCCACAAGATACTCGAATTTTCTCGACGTCGACTGGTTCGGTTGCCTCGCTTAGAAACGAGACAATCTTTTCTTCGTAGTTCCTTGTCATCTATAACGCCTCTGACAGAAATTATTTAAGCCTCTATTACCGATAGAGTGTACTACTAATCAAGTATCAGTTTCTCACCCACTAGACTGGTGGTGTAATATGTCTCACAAACCTTTGCCGGAGAGACAGCGGAGAATCGTTAACCTATTAAAAGAGAAGAATTGTGGTTTTAATGAGCTGTACTGTAACCTTTCTACATATACTTCCCGTCAAACTTTGAAGAAGGATCTCAACAATCTTTTGAAAATGGGACTAATAAGCGTAAAGAAAGGAAGACGAGGACAAAAGGATGCGTATACGTGTAGGGAGACTTTAATCAAATTTGAGGAACGGATTAGACATCTGGAAATGGAATGGGCCAAAGTTTTCCGTCAACTGAGGGGTCTGACTCAAATTTTAGAGGCGGGTGAACTGGAACATGAGAAAGTTGGCGGTTTGGTCCCATACCTGCTTTTCAAGGCGGTTACTATTGGAAGTTCAGCTCACAGGGCATTTACGTTAGAGGCAAACTTGAGACTTCTTAATCTCAACGCAGAGAAATTTCACGATTTCATGAATAAAGTGATTACGTTTGGAGAGAAACACCCAGAAATTCTTGGAGGATTTGAAAAAACCTCTGGTGAAATCTTAGAAACTGCCAGACAGGTCTATGAAAAAATTGAAAATAAATTTGAACTACTTCATGAAACTGACCTATGCGAAAAGATTGGGAGGGAGCCTTTGCCGAAGCTTCCAGATATAAAGGAATACCTCAAGAAGCAAAAGGAAGAAAAAGACCATGCTTGAGCCTGAGTGTTATAGGATGGGATTTGATGGTTACACTGACGTGATTCTTAACGAAGTTAAGCGATATGAGCGCATGCTACAAACGTTCTTAACATGGAGGGCTAGGTAGGTGTCTCTTCAAATTCTTCATTGTAGCGACATGCACCTAGACAAGAGCTTTAACATATCAAATTTTGCAAGAGCATTTCAAAGGAAGGAAGATCTGAACAGGAACTTTTCAGCTGTGGCGGAATACGCTTTAAAGAATAAGCCTGATGTGTTTCTGATCAGCGGCGATGTATTTGACAGAATTTCTCCGACTAATGCGTCAAGAGTTTTTGTAACGCAGAAGATTAGGCAGCTTAAAGACGCGAACATTTCTGTTTTCATCATTGGGGGAAACCACGATGTTCCAAAATTTGGCGTGTCCCCCTCATTAGCTATAGATGTGCTCAGTTCGGCTGGGCTTGCGACTGTTTTTTCGCGTTCTGATCTGATCGAGAAACAATTATTGCACGTTGATGGAAGAACCGTTTGTGTGTCTGGTAGGTCCTATTACACTCAATTTGAGGGAGCAAATCCCATGAGAGGTGTTGACGTTCCACTTGATGGAGAACACAACATTTTAATGATCCATGGTTCTCTTCAAGGGCTAAATGTGGTTCCCTCTAGCCCGGAGATGGCGAACCAGAATCCTTTCTTGGCCGATGATATAAAGAAGGGTCTCAATTATCTCGCGCTAGGGCATTTTCACAATTACTTTGAAAGAGATCATGTGGGATGCACCATTGTTAATCCAGGTTCTTTGGAGAAGTTGTCTTGGGCTGAAATAAATGATGAGAAGGGATTTGTGTGGGCCGAGTTACATGGCTCTGAAACCTCGGTTGAATTTGTTAAACTTGGCACGAGGCCAATGGAAATACAAGAGTTCAACCTTTCTAAGGATGCAGATTACTCTCCCAGCATCAAAGACTACGTGATTGAATTCCTTTCTAAGCTAAGTGAGAGGGAGAAGATGGTCAAGATTAATCTTCGTGGTCTAATCTCCCAAGAACAATATGGGCAACTCAAGGTAAATGAAATTCTTAGTGCTTGTAGAGACATGTTCTTTCACTTAATCTTAGACAGAAGGGAACTTGAAGTAGAGGGTTACGGTAGAATATTCCTTGAGCGAATTGACAACCCAGTGGACGCTTTTTCTAAGCGTTTGGACTCCTTAATTACGGATGCTAGTTTGGATGAGAACAAGAGACAGTTGTTGGAACAAGTGAAACAGCTTGGAATAAAGTATCTGGAGGCAGTCAAATGATCATTCATTCTTTGAAGGCCTTAGGGTTTCGAATTATTGGAGAGCCCATAGACATCAGCTTCCCTGAAGAAGGCAGAATAGGCATACTGGGGCAAAACGAAAGCGGAAAGACAACCTTTCTCCAAGCTATCGAGTACGCACTCTACGGACTGAGAAGGGGACCCGGAGCAGAGGGGGAGAGAGAAAACCTCGTAACGTGGGGCAAAAACGAAGCAAAACTAGAGATTGAATTTACTTCGGGGCAAGATACCTACATTCTACAAAGAGTTTTCGGAGCAAAGTCAGGTCACAGAGCCAGCTTGACTCCGATGATCGAGGGCGTCAAAGACAAGTCAAATTCGGTAACAAGCC
>Ga0315314_1000753_pt1 | contig 32512 bp, 25 predicted proteins | sample TDP9_MG_FD_203631 | JGI IMG/M metagenome (GOLD analysis project Ga0315314, IMG submission 203631) | Freshwater sediment microbial communities from Lake Towuti, South Sulawesi, Indonesia - TDP9 | ecosystem: Environmental > Aquatic > Freshwater > Lake > Sediment | place: Indonesia: South Sulawesi... | reverse complement strand
GCGAGTTGGAAGGAGCGGCCATAGGATAGAGCGGATGGCTGATGGCGTTATTATCGCAATGGATTCCGACGATACTCTTGAAGCTGCTGTCATTGCCAGAAGAGCTTATGAGGAAGATTTGGAGCCGGTCTCAGTTCCTGACAAGCCGTTCGATGCATTGTCTCATCAGATTGTTGGCCTCTTAATTCAAAGAAGAAAATGGTATTTCTCTGAGATCGCTGAATTGTTCAGAAACGCCTACCCTTACAGAGATTTGACTGAGCAAGACTTGGTCGCTGTTATCAAGTATATGCATTCAAGGTATCCGAGGTTGGCTTGGGCATCATTTGAGGATAAGGTTGTACTTAGACCTCAAAGGATCAGGGAGATGTACAGATACTACTTCGAGAAACTCTCGATGATCCCCGACGAGAAACAGTACCTTATAATCGACGAGTCTAAAGACGCCCCCGTCGGAGTTCTTGATGAAGCGTTCGTCGCAGAGTACGGTGAACCTGGGGCGAAATTCATTGTTCGCGGAAGCCCATGGAAGATGATGAGCATCCGTGGAGACAAGATCTACGTCAAACCGATCGCGGATCCCACAGGCGCGATACCAAGTTGGGTTGGTGAGGAGATTCCTGTACCTTTCGAAGTAGCTCGAGAAGTAGGCTGGATTAGGGGCTATGCTGGTGAAGAGTACAAGAAGAATGGGAATATGGAAGGGATTGCATCTGAGCTGGCTAAGAGGTATCCAGCTGATACTGAGACGATCATTCGCGCTCTCCATGAGACTTTCGAGCAGGTTGACAAAGAGCAGGATGTCCCAAGCGACAGGATTATTACGATCGAAGATTGGGAGGACTTCGTTGTTATTGGTGCGCACTTCGGAACGCTCGTGAATAGAACTCTCGCTAGATTGCTGGGGCATGTCTTGTCGGAGGAAACGGGTTGCACAGTTGGAATTCAACAGGACCCCTACAGGATTGTAATTCAAACGATGGGCGCTGCAGATAGCCAGACAGTCGCAAACCTTCTTACTAGACTTCCAAGAATGGATGTACGTGAAATGATCTCGAAAGCATCTATGAAGACCGGGCTTTTCAAGCGAAGGATGGTCCATGTCGCGAGAAGGTTTGGAGCGATATCTAGATGGGTCGATTTCAGTAACGTGAGCTTGCGTCAATTGATGAAGGGTTTTGAAGGAACCGTTATACTGGATGAGGCATTAAAGGAGACGCTTGAAAAGGACCTAGATATTTTGAATGCGATCAAGATTCTTGAAGAAATTCGAGACGGATCTATCAAGATCGTTATTCTGAAGACAACACGCGAAGCAACCCCGGTTGCACGGATCGGCATTGAAAGGATCAGTCGAAAGACGGACTTGATTCCGCCAGAGAAGATGAAGCGTATCCTTCTGGAATCTACTAGAGTTAGAATCTTGAATGAGGTTAAGACCTTCATGTGCATCTCCTGCCGAGGGTTCGTGGAGATGATCAGGATGAAGGATCTCCCTGACAAATTCGCTTGCCCCAAATGCGGGTCCAAAGCCGTGGCTGTACTAAATGAGTCGGAGGAAGAATTGGCCAAGATCATCGCTAAGAAAGGAAGAGCTCTTTCAGCGAAGGAGAGAGATCTGTTGGAAATGGCTGGAGACACCGGTCGACTAGTGGAGAAGTACGGTAAGGTAGCTGCTTACATTCTCTCAGGGAGACGGCTTACCGTTGAAGACGCTCATGCCATTCTCAGGCGTGAGAAGAAGATCTCTGACCGACTGTTCGAGTTGATTATTGAGTGTGAGAAGACTGCCCTCAGAAGGAGGTTCTGGTAGAAAGCCCTTCGGCTTGTGATAGAGCGACTCCGATCACTTAGCTCCTTCTGAGTTTGGGATTGAAGATTTCATCGACCGCGTAGCCAATCATGATGAAGGACAGAGAGAGCAAAGCTATACATAGGCCTGGCGGGATTACCCACCACCATTCTTTAACAGCCCCGTATCTAGTCGCGTCATGAAGAATTCTTCCCCAAGATGCTGCTGATGGATCTCCGAGACCGAGCCAACTAAGGCCAGCCTCTGCAAGTATCGCGGCAGGAACAGCCAATGCTAACGCAACATAGGCAAGCGACATCAAGTTAGGCATTATATGTCTGAACAGAATTCTCAGAGTTCCGCAACCCGCTGCCCGAGCTGCTTCTATGAAAGGCCTCTGTTTCAAGCTTAGAACCTGAGATCGAATGACGCGGCTGAAACTCATCCAACCCAGAAGACCTATCATCAATATGATGTTCCAGCTAGATCTTCCCAGCATGGCGCTGAGCACTAGAAGCAAGGAGATCTGCGGGAGGACTAGCAGCATCTCCGCGAACCTCATTAAAGAGTCGTCGACGAATCCTCCGAGGTAGCCGCTGAATGATCCAACAGCCAGCCCAACAATCACGGATATAAAGGCGGATAGTAGACCGACGATAAGCGAGACTCTGGTTCCATAGAGCATCTGGGTGAAAATGTCTCTACCCCATTGATCTGTTCCTAGCCATCCGAAAGCCGTCCCTAGCAATCTCAAATCTACATCGTCTAGATAGACGCTGGCGAGGAGATCTGGCTTAGGCATCAAATTTGAAAAGCTAACTTCCAACCCGTACGTATATTCGCCTGCTCTCGAGAATATGATACTGGCTGGGTCGGCCAATACGTCTTTAAACATGGTTGTTCGCAGCCGACTCGAATAAGAGTCGATCGGGTATTCAGGGACAAACCACCCCTCATCTCTTGTAACATATTTCTCCCAAAGTATGTATCTGTAGCCGGAAACATTCGCGATAAAAGACGCGATGTTTACTGGCGCCGACCCTACGTTCTTTACCCGCACGGCTAAACGTACTATGAACCTGTCTGGAGAGCCCTCAAAAGGATACGTAAATCTCTTGACGATTGTGACTTTCAACTGTCCACTTACTACCTCTTCAACGGGTGATGTAACAACCATGCATCCACGACCGCTTCCTCTCGCATATCCATCATCACTGTAGTAGTCAACAACGGTCGCACCAAGCTTCGGCGTGGTTTCTATCAGCCAGTTGCCGAGTGAGTCCCTGCCATTAGAAAATCCAGGATCAGCGATTGGCATCACATTCTCGCTCAACCTCTCATTCCCAGGCAGAAATCTTGCCCAAAATGGCATAGCCTTCGTTCCCGCCAGATATGTCGATTCAATTGGATCGTAAGGTGAGATAGCCGGTGCAACAATCGAGATCCCAGCAAATAGCAGCAGGATGAGAAGCCCTACTGTTCCCTTTCGGCTTCTCTTGAATGCCTGCCAGAACTCGTCTACTCGCTGAAGAATTGGATTCATGTTCTTTTCGGGCATAGCTATTTCTCACGTTTTAGTTTCTAGTACTTTACCCTCGGGTCCACCAAGCCATAGACGATGTCTGCGGCGAAGTTCGCGAGAATGACGCAGATGGCGGTGATGTAGAAGACCGCTTGTAGAACAGGATAGTCATTGTATTGTATAGCATTCCAAGTGTAGGAGCCGATACCGTGCCATGAGAAGACTTGCTCTGTCAATATTGCGCCGGAAACTAGAAAGCCGAATGAGACCGCAGCGTTCGTTACGAGTGGGAGCAAAGCATTTCTAAGCGCGTGCTTGAAGAGTATTGTCCTCTCGCTAACTCCTTTTGCTCGGGCGGACCAGATGTATTCCTCTGAAAGAACTTCCAGCATTGTGCTCCTTGTCAGAAGAGCCCAACCTCCGTAGCTGTAGAGAAATAGAGTCAAAGCAGGCAGAAACAGGTGCCAAAGCAGATCGCCGATCCTTGAGAATAACTCCTGAGGAGGAGGTTTGCTCATCGTTCCGGCGAGAGGAAACAATCCCAGCTGATATCCGAAGAAGAAAAGGAAGACCAATCCCATCCAGAAGGTCGGTAGCGCATAAGTGACGAGTGATCCCGTCATGGCTGCAACGTCGAAAAACTTACCTCTCTTGGCCGCAGCATACACGCCTATCACGGCCCCAACCGCAATGGATGCCAATAGAGATACCCCCATCAACAAGATCGTATTCGGAAGCCTCTCCATGATCTCCTCAGATACAGGCCTAAGTGAATAGTATGAATAACCGAATTGCCAAGTCAACATATTCCACAAGTATTTGATATACCTCGACCAGATTGGTTCACGGAGCCCGTAGAGCTCTATAAGATCTTCTCTCTGTTGAGTTGTCAGAAGTCTAGATCCGACTATGACCGTCATAGGATCTCCAGGCGCAGCCATGAAGATTATGAAATTCAGAGTCATAACGAAGAACAGAAGCAACAGCATATTTGCTACTCGTCGTAGAACGAACGCTTGGAGAGTCATTCGTTTTTCCCTGAAAGAGGATTGAATATCTAGAACGTTACAGGGACTATTTAGAATTACGACGACTGATGAATTGAAATCTTAGGTTGAAACTTTCTTCGAGCGACGCCTCCGTAATAGGAGATATGCAACTACAACTGCCGCGACAATGATAACGATCGCGACTATGGTTGTGGTCAACGGGAAAGCTTCTTTAACTGTCAGAGGAAATTCCTTTATGGTTGTGAAAGTCCCGGCAGCACTCGTGTATGATGCCTTGATTTCGACAACATATTCTCCAGGTTTCTCAATGGCCAAACTTGCGCCGTATACTCCTTCACCCTCGTGACTCAGACTGATCTCAGCGACCTGCTTACCTTCAGCGTCCACTATGCTTGCCGTTACTGTTCCTGCTGTAACTGGAGCTTCAGTATAGTCTACAACTTTTACACTTATCTCCTGAGCTTCTCCTGCTGTCAGTGTCGGAAGCAAAGCTTCTTGAATAGTCAACGTCTTGCCCAGTGCGCGCCTGAAGTATTCTGAGTTTGCTTTGAGAAGAACGTATTCTCCTGCCTTCCTTTCGACAAATTTGAAAGGCCCTGTCCCTACTAGAGTTCCTTCTCGAAGCGGATCGTACGTCTTCCAATCGGCCGGCGCGACTTTCTCCCAGATATGTTTCGGAATTATAGGCATGTAGCCAAGCCAATGTAACGCGAAGTAGCTAGTTGTATTGAGGTAGGTGATTGTGACGGTGCTGCTCGGCACATCGACCTTCTCGACATTCGACACGTACCCAGACCATCTTCCGCCTTGCTGATAGTATTCGATGCAGAACTTAACATCAGCCGAAGTGAATCTTGCCCCGTCGTGCCAAGTTGCATTGTCAACAAGATTGAATGTTATCTTTAAGCCGGAGACACCGCTCGGGCTTGTCCAAGGGTCGAGCGCCCATGAAGTTGCAAGCCATGGGATATCCTCAGCCAAGTTTACCGGATTTCTGACGAGCAAGGAGTCGTAGATCCTGTAGAGAACTTCGAAATCGGGTTGCCACTCAGTTGTAAGCACATTCAAGTTCTCAATGTCAGAAGATAGACCGTATCGGATTTCCCCGCCATATTTCCGTTCTTCGCGGTGTGCGTTCAGGAATGTTATCCATGTATTGACCCCTTCGCCTGCACCGTTGACCACGCCTTCCCAGCCCTTCCTGTAGGCTTTCACCCCTATACGCTGGTAAAGAGGAATAACGTGAGCATTTTCAGCTATGATTTCCTGAGCTTCGAACACAGCGGCCCGCACTTCATCGAGGGTTGAGCCGCTGCGAATTTTCAAGGTCGCCTCGTCTAGTTCGTCGTTGTGAATTCTTGCGTAATTGTAGCCGTAGGGTTCTGGATAGATATCCATCCCTGAAAAGTAGAACCAGAAAAGATAGTACGGGTCACTTGTTATCCCAACTCCGCCAGTGTAAATATTATACTCATACTTCTTGAGAACAGCTTCACTACACACCGCTCTCTCAGCAAATCTCGCGTCCACAGGGATGCCGATCTGTTCCATCTCCTTTCTGATCCGTTCGCCTATGGCTGTCCTTTGAGGGTCGTCAGCTCTTATATAGAAGATCACTGGTTCAAGCGTCTTTCCCGTTTTCGGATCGATCCTCCGACCATTAGATCCTAGAGTGAATCCAGCTTCGTCCAGGAGCAGTCTAGCAGCATCCGGATCGTATGGATACTTCTTGATGTTTGGGTTACTCCAACCTCCGAGTACGCTCGGAACCGGGTTGTCTATCGCTATTCCGAATCCTTTGAGAACATCCGTCTCTATCCAGTTCTTGTCGATCAAGTGAGCTACCGCTTGTCTAAAGCTCGCGTCGCTCGTCGGCCACATTTGATTGTTCAGATCCAACTCCGCCATTCCTAGGTCTTCGTAACTCTTCAGAACGATATCCGGATTTTCTTGAAGCTCTTTCACTTGCTCAGGCATGAGTGGAATATCCATTATGTCTATCTCATTCGCTGCGAGAGCAAGGCCCTCCGCAATTGGGTCCTTGTAGATCTTCATAAGTAGCGAGTCGACGCGAGGTCCATTCCATTCGACTACTTCAGCTCCACGCGCAAGAGCAGGTTCCAGAATCATCAAAACGCTTAAGACAATAAGGAAACTTATCAGTGGCTTCTTCAAATCTTTCTTGCCCTCGAGACCTTCCGCATGAGGTTACAATTGTTTCTTTCCAGTTTTTATTTAAGAGTTATTAGCTTCAACATGTTCGAGGATGGACGGATACGGTACATTTGACTGCTATTTTTGCCTTGTTTCAGCCAAAATCTCGAAGATAGATGAGAACGCGTAGAACAAAACTATGAGCATAGCTATTATAAGGATGAAACTGACGAGAAACAGTTGACCTTGAATAGCCGTCACGATTCCCAAGCTTCTAAGCCACCTCGGAAGCGATTCAGTTCCCGATAGAAAAGTCAAGACTTGGATTAGGCTCAGAGTCAAAATGGGCGCGATGACTATTGTCGCGATCCATAGTATCAGGCGTCTCTCACGAAGCTTCTTCGCCAGATTAGACTTGCTGACGTATTCGGCCGAAGTTGAGGTCTGTACGTTAACTCTATTCTGCGCCAATTGAACCAGAAAAATACGCGCTGTGGCAACACTCAGTCTTAGATCTCTCGAATAATTTGAAAGCTTGTCAAGGAGACCGAAGGGGCTTCTAACTTGACCGTAAATTAGGATGTTCCTGCTAGCGATGAAAACGACTGCTCCTAAGGCGAGAACGATCGGCCCGAGAAACCCGAGGTCGAAGTAGTAGATGACATAGAAGCCGTCCACGACTGTTCTAGCAGCGACTAACAATGAGGATAACAATGCAACCAATCTTCTCTTGCCGTTTTCTAAGATTAGGCAGGATGACGCTAGAATGACACCGCAAAAGAAGGATACGGACACATTCGTCAACAGCCAGACGATAGCCAATTCACTCCCAAAGAGCCATCGAGCAAGCGGGTTTACTTCCCCCTCGATGCCGTGCCTCTCTATCCAAATAGAGGTAAAAAGACCGTCAACAACGCCTAGAAAGGCCATAAGAATAACAAGTAGACGTATTCTGATGTTCGTCCACCACAGCTTCAAGAATGAAGGGCGCGACGACCGTCTACTTACACCCAACTGTTCTCACGAGTCTTATCTTCGCGGGAGCGGATATATGTCTTTAAGAAGAAATCTACAACATACAGGCACAAGCGCACATTAGAGAAGACGATAATAAACATTCAGAGTTAACCTTAATTATAGAACCCGCACAGACTTAGAAAGGGAAAATAGAAAAAGAGTGAGACTGATGTCAAAATCTGCAATTGCAAAAATGACAGGCATAGTACTAGTAGTTATCATAGTTGCAGCGATCGTCATAGGAGTCGGAGGGTACTACTACTATTACCCTCCCTCGATCACACCAACACCGACGCCCACACCAACGCCTACGCCTACACCAACTCCAACGCCCACACCAACAGGCGTCCCTGTACCTAATCCAGACACAATTGTGATGACCGAGTTCGGAGATGTACAGACGCTCGACCCCTTGTGGAACTATGAATCTGCAGGCGGCGAGATAACTGAAAGGGTATATGAGCACCTTGTGTGGTACGATGGAGAGAAAACGGATATCGTTCCGCAACTCGCCGAGAAGTGGGAAGTGTCCCCGGACGGCGCTGTCTGGACATTCCATTTGAAGAAGGGTGTGAAGTTCCACGACGGTACAGACTTCAATGCGCAAGCAGTGAAATTCTCTATTGACGCCATGATTCTATTGAACGACCCCGAAGGCCCAGCTTGGATCTTGGCACAAATCGTTAAAGGCGGAATGCGGTACATGACGTCGAATACTTACGGTGTAACTAACCAGAGCGAGGTTGACGCGTATCTTGCCGCTGAAGGCGTTAAAGTGATCGATGACTACACGGTTCAGATCACACTCGACTACGCTTTCACGCCATTCTTGGCATCGCTTGCATATGTCCCGAGAATAATTTCGCCTACTTTTGTTGAGCAGCATGGTGGGTTCAAGCCAGGATTCCGAAATGAATACATACACGAGCATACGTGTGGAACAGGGCCTTTCAGCGTGGTCGAATGGAAGCCTGGGGAAAGACTTGTCATGGAAAGATTCGACGGTTACTGGGGAGAAAAGGCCAAGGTCAAACGAGTGATAATCAACTATGTCAACGAGTGGGGGACAAGGCTGCTCTCCTTCTTTGCTGGCGAATCTGACACCGTGATGGTGCTTACTGCTAACGCTTTCGACTTGATCGAGAAGAATCCATGGCTGAAGAATCGGCAGATAGTGCCACTGAAGAAAGGATACGTCTTCGAAGTGAGCCCTGCAACGACCATTATCAGCGGTTTTCTGAATCCGCACATCAAGCCTTTCAACAATATCAAGGTTAGAATGGGCTTCCAGTACGCTTTCAACTGGAAGGCGTTCATCGACCAGATCTACAACGGCTTCGGTGAACAGCCGGCGGGTCTAATACCCAAAGGGATTTTGGGACATGACGATTCGCTTCCAAAGTATACATATGATCCGGAGAAGGCGAAGCAACTGCTTCTAGAAGCTAAGAAAGAAGGTGCTTTCAAAGATGGACAGAAGATCACTATCTACTACAATGCTGGTAACGAGAACCGACGACTTGGATGCTTGCTTCTGAAGGACAATGTAGAGGCGCTGAATGTAGGCTTGAAGATAGAAGTACAGGAGCTTGATTGGCCTAGCTACCTAGCAAAGTTCAGAAATCACGAGCTACCGTTCGCCATCATCGGATGGATACCTGACTACGCGGATCCTGACAACTATATTGCAACCTACGCACATTCACAGAAAGGATACTTCTCCCAAGCAATACAGTACGAGAACGCAACAATCGACGAATTGGTGGACAAAGCTGCTGTTGAGTTGGACAGTGCCAAGCGGATCGAGCACTACCGCGAGATACAGCTGGAACTGATTCGACAAGCAATCTACTTCTTCATGGTTCAAGACCTAAGAATACACGCAGAGAGAGACTGGGTTCGAGGCAACTACTTCAATCCAATGCTTTCAGTTTCTATCAACGGAACTCTAACGTACTGGACGGTATGGAAAGAACAGTACACTGCGCAAGTGGCCATACAGATAGGCACCTACGTGCTAGCGACGAAGAATGAGGGGTTGTAGATTCCGAATTTCCTTCGGAATGCCCAATAATCCCCCAACTCTTTTTTTACCCTCGATTCAGATAACGTATATATATCACGAAGCGGAGAATGCGTGAGGCATTTCCGTTGAAAATGAGAGACTACATCATAAGGCGACTTCTTCTCCTCATTCCGGTTTTGATAGGCATCTCTATGGTGACCTTCACACTATCTCACATGATCGGAGATCCAGTAGCTGCCTACCTACCAGGAGGAGCTATAGAGCGCATACGAGAGCAGCAGATCCAGCAGATAATCAAAGCTCATCATCTCGATGAGCCTGTCTACATGCAGTATTGGTACTATGTGAACGACATTATGCGCGGTGACTGGGGGATTTCAAGGTCGGATCATGACCGCCCAGTCGTGGTCTCGATACAGAACTATTTTCCCGCAACCTTCGAATTGACCTTGGTTGCCATCGTCGTTAGTCTATTGATGGGCATACCGATCGGAATAATCTCAGCAACGAAGAAGGACAAGCCGGTGGATCATGCTACGAGATTATTCTCGCTAACGGGAATCTCTATTCCAATCTTCTGGTTCGCGCTCCTATTGCAGTACGTCTTCTTTTATCAATTCAAGATAAACAGACTTCCGTACCTGCCTCTTGCAGGCAGAGTAGATGACTTCGTAATGATTTCACATCCTCTCCAAACGGTAACTGGATTCTACATTCTGGACAGTATCATCACTGGAAATTGGCCTGTCCTAGTCAGCAGCTTATCGCACATAATTCTGCCCGCGTTCGCTCTGGCATACGCCACGTTGGCTCTCATAACTAGGATGATGAGATCCAGCATGCTCGAAGTTTTGAGGCAAGATTACATAACGCTGGCGAAGTCGAAAGGTCTATCTGAAAGGGTTGTTATCTACAAGCATGCTCTAAAGAACGCTATGATCCCAACCGTTACGGTTACAGGTATCGCATTTGGAGGTCTACTCGCCGGAGCGGTCTTAACTGAAACGGTTTTCGCGTGGCCTGGAATGGGGCGTTGGGCGACAGGCGCGATTCTAACCGACGATATTGGAGCAATCATGGGCTTTACTTTGCTTATTGCCGTGGTGTACATTCTCGCTAACCTAATAGTTGATCTGATCTATGCCGCACTTGACCCTAGGATAAAGCTCGGGTGACAAACATGGCAGAGTTGAAAAGTCCTCTCAATGTGAAATCTGGAATCTCCAAGTGGAGAGAAGATATGGCACCTCGAGTCAGGGAACTGCGATTCACAATCCATCTCCTCAGGCAGAGCCCTCTAGTGGTTGCTGGATTCATACTTATGTTCGGGTTTATTTCAATGGCTATCTTAGCGCCTTGGATAGCTCCATATGGGCCTGAGGAACGCGTCTGGGAGGCGAAGCTCCAACCTCCGAGCAGTCAGCATATCTTCGGAACGGATGAGAGTGGAGGAGACATCTTTAGCAGAATAATCTGGGCGGCTCAACTCGATCTAGCTATTGCGGTCACCGTCGTTGTGACGGCGATGGCAATGGGGTCGGCAATGGGAGCAGTGTCGGGATACCTTGGAGGAAAGATAGATGAGGTTATGATGCGCATAACAGACATCTTCCTGGCTTTTCCAGCGTTGATTCTAGCGATGACTATTGCTGCTGCATTAGGTCGGAACTTAACGAATTTGACCATAGCTTTGATAATCGTTTGGTGGCCGGCCTACGCTAGATTGATAAGAGGTCAGGTGCTTTCAGAGAGAGAGAAACTCTACGTTGAAGCTGCACGAGCTGTTGGAGCTCCAGCGAGGAGAATCATATTCAGGCATGTGCTGCCGAACTCGATCTATCCTCTTCTAGTCAACGCAACACTTGATCTTGGAGGGGTCATCCTTACAGCAGCTGGTCTAAGCTTCATCGGATTCGGTGCTGGAGCAGGAATAGCTGAATGGGGAAGAATGATAGCCGATGGTAGGAACTATCTGTTTCAGAGTCCGTGGATGGCTACGTTTCCGGGACTCGCTATTCTACTTTCAGCATTGGCGATGAACCTTGTCGGCGACGGTCTCAGAGACGTACTGGACCCGAGGCTTAGAAGATAGGTGAATAGAGTTTGCCTGATATCCTTATTAGCATTCGGAACTTGAGCACCTACTTCTACACCTACGCTGGAGTGGTTAAGGCGTTGGATGGAGTGGACTTGGAGATCTACAAGGGAGAGACTCTAGGCCTCGTTGGTGAAACCGGCTGTGGCAAATCCGTTACCGCCCTGTCGATAATGCAGTTGGTGCCCAACCCGCCCGGCAGGATAGTCAGCGGCCAAATCCTCCTTGAGGGTGAAGACCTTTTGAAGAAGAGTGAGGAGGAGATGAGGAAGATTCGCGGCGACAAGATATCAATGGTATTTCAAGACCCGATGACCTACATAAACCCGGTACTGACGATCGGAGACCAGATCTCAGAAGTCATCCTACTTCATCAAAACCTTAGAAAAGAAGTTCTAGCGATGAAGATCGAAGAGTTGCAAAGGAAACTCGAGAAAGTGGACCCTACCTCTGGAACAGCTCGAGACTTCAAGTCGAAGATTGAAGAGCTGGAGAAGAAGATGATGGACCCTCCGAAGCCCTCGAAGAGTGATGTGAAGAAGGCGGCTCTCAAAAAGACTATTGACACGCTGAAGCTTGTGAGGATGCCGTATCCGGAGAGAGTAGTCAAGCAGTACCCTCACGAGTTGAGTGGCGGAATGCGACAGAGAGCGATGATCGCTATGGCTCTTTCTTGTGGACCAAGCCTACTCATCGCGGATGAAGCGACAACAGCGTTAGACGTGACGATTCAAGCTCAAATCCTCCAGTTGCTGAACGAATTGAAGAAAGAGATTGGAGCATCGATACTTATCATCACGCATGATCTTGGAATAGTTGCTGAGATGTGTGACAGGGTTGGAGTGATGTACGCGGGAGTTGTCGTCGAGTATACTGGCACAAAGGCTCTCTTCAGAAGACCTCTTCACCCATATACGCAAGGTCTGCTCAGATCGATTCCAAAGCTTCATAAAGAAATGGAGAGGCTTGAGATAATACCCGGCTCGGTTCCAAACTTGATCTATCCACCACCTGGATGTCGTTTTCATCCGCGATGCCCTTATGTTATGGAGATTTGCAAAAAGGAGAGGTCGCCTATGTTCGAACCTGAAGAAGGACATTTCGTCGCCTGTTATCTTTACGGCCAAAGAGGGAGTTGAGGACTGGAGACGATGTCAGCGACAGAGACACTTCTAGAAGTCAAGGATCTAGAGAAACACTTTCCGATTCTCGGTGGCGTCCTCGGCAGAACCGTAGGCTATGTGTACGCTGTCGACGGAGTCTCCTTCAAGATTAGCAGAGGGGAAACCATGGGGCTTGTAGGGGAATCTGGGTGCGGGAAAACAACTGTCGGCCGATGCATCCTACGGTTGATAGATCCTACAGCTGGTGAGATCCGCTTTGAAGGCATAGACATAGCGAAGATCGAAGATAAACAGATGGCTAAGTTGAGGCCGAAGATGCAGATAGTCTTCCAAGACCCCTACGCATCATTGAACCCGAGAATGACCATCAAAGATATAGTAGGCGAACCCATGCTCGTGAACGGCATCGCTAGAGGGCTAGAACTTCGCCGGAGAGTTTTGGAGCTTCTGCTGACGGTAGGTCTAACGGAAGACCATATGAACAGATTCCCTCACGAGTTCAGTGGAGGACAGCGGCAAAGAATAGGTGTCGCTAGAGCATTATCACTGAACCCTGAGTTCATAGTCTTAGATGAGCCTACGTCATCGTTGGATGTCTCAGTTCAAGCTCAAATGCTGAATATGTTGCAAGATCTCCAGAAGAAGCTAGCTCTGACCTACCTGTTCATATCTCATAATCTTAGTGTAATCAAACACATGAGCGACAGAATAGCTGTTATGTACTTGGGCAAGATCGTCGAGATAGCTTCGAAAGCAGAACTCTTCCGAAGTCAACTGCATCCTTACACTCAGGCTTTGTTCGCAGCGATCCCGATCCCAGACCCGGAAATCAGTAGAGAACGAATCGTTTTGGGGGGAGATGTGCCAAGTCCTGTGAACCCTCCCTCAGGCTGTAGATTCCACCCGAGATGCCTTAAGATGACACCCATTTGTAAAGAAGAAGAGCCCCGACTAATAGAAATCAAGAATGACCACTACGTCGCATGCCACTCCGTCGCAGCGTAGGCTATCAATTAGAACAATTTGGCTAGAGCGGGTACACCAATAACGCAAAGGTGCGTCTAGTGACTGAGAGAGAACAAACTAGGAAAGAAGAAGAAAGAAGAAAGAAAACTTCAAGGCTTGATTGGAAAGATTATGTTGCAATAACGATCGCAGCACTTCAAACTACTCTGCTTCCCTTTATTCTTCTCTTCTTTGTCATACTGGCAATCTCAATTGCAATTGGAGTATTCCTTTTCCACTAACAGATGATTGGTTTTGGGCAAGACTATCCGAAATCCGAGAATGCTAGGTCTCATGGTAGTTGCCATAGTGCTCATAACGTTCTCCGTCTCATCTTTCAACCTTAGGAGCCTTGTTGACGCTTTGTTTCTGGAAGGAGCAGCCCTACTCGTTATAGGCGGCGTTCTCGCCGCTGGACTTCCAAAGCTCAGCCTCCTCAAATTCACTGCAGGAAAACCCGCTCAAAGCCAAGCACCAGAAGATGCCCAAGATAGAGAAAGTCGAATGAGAAACACTAAAATTGGTTTTGCATTGATGCTGGTAGGGCTTTTACTGATCGGTCTTTGTATTGGGGTCGGCGAACTTGTTCTACGCTGAGTCTGAAACTCTTATCTCACCTATCATTATTGCTGAAGCCCATCCTTGGATAAACGTAGCCTACAAGATTGTAAGCAAATAGGCTCGTCAAATTGATCGTTTAAGCGGTAATTTCTTCCCCGATCTTCATCACCGTTACCGCAAAGCCTTGCCTCTCAGCTTTTCTCTTGAAGGCCTGTGGGTTGGCGTTGATTTTCTTAAGAGCGGCTAATCCTCTGAGGTTTCTTTTTATCAGGATCTGCTTCCGTGCCCTCTTCTACGGTATAGCCCTACGATTTCTCCCTTTGCCAGCATATGGCCTTCCATCGCTCTTTCTACATCTTCCTTTCTAGAATTTGTGATAAGATCCAGTTTCGCGTCTAGAGCATAAACCTTGAAGAAGTATCTGTGTGTACCTGAAGGTGGGCAAGGTCCTCCGTATGAATTTTTCCTAAAATCGTTCAGTCCTTCAACTCCGGGAACACTGTTTTCCTCTATTCTCTCTCTTGGAGGAATATTCCAGACAACCCAATGAACCCATGTCCCCATCGGAGCATCTGGGTCATCAACTATGAGGACGAGACTTTTCGCCTCTCTCGGTATACCCTCAATGTTCAAAGCCGGATTCACGTCATCCCCATCGCATGTATACTTCGCAGGGATAACACCGTTATTCTGAAATGCAGGGCTTGTAATTCTTAGTTCCTTCATAAAACACCCCCCTCAATTCTAGTTCTATATCTTTTGTTCAATCATCCCCTGAACTTTTTGAATCATATAAGCCTTTGCCAGCATAGCCTTGAAGAGCCCAACCCGATTGGAAAGGGAAAACAATCAATCTCATCCAACCAGCTTCAGAAGACTAGATAAAGCTTGAAAGAGCAAATTAGCTACACGGTGTATACAGCAAGATGGTGGTTCTTCGATGAGAAAGAAGAAAGTAGGCATCATGACTTTTTCTGACGGACGAAAGTTTGTGCATGAAGAATTGCTCAAGATGAATCAGAGTTTTCAAAGTAGGCTTGTCAAGGCGCTTGAAGCTACTGGCGAAGTAGAAGTCGTTGCCGCTGACGAGATTGTGTGGACTTCTCGACTCGCCAGGAATGAAGGTGTTAAGTTGAAGCAAAGAGGAGCTGAGGTTACGATTTTGAACTTCGCAATATGGAGTTTTCCACATTTGGCAGTCGTCGCAACTCAGTTTGCTCCCGACCCATTCTTGCTATTCTCCAATGTGAATCCAAAGTATCCTGGAATGGTCGGTATGCTAGCTAGCGCAGGCGCTCTAGATCAAATAGGCGTCTTCAACGTACGAGTTTCAGGAGACATTGAACAACCTGCGGTGCTTGCTAAAGTCCTCTCATTCATCAGGGCTGCGGCGGCTGTGAATCGTTTAAAGGGAGAGACCTTCGGCCTATTCGGCGGGAGACCGATGGGGATGTACACAGCCGTCTCGAACCTCGACGATTGGAGGATGATCTTTGGGGTTGATGTCGAACATATCGACCAAATGGAAATCGTTAGAAGAGCGCAGCTACTGCAAGGCGACAGAGTTGATCGCGGATTGAGTTGGCTTGAGAGGTATGGGAACGTGCATTACGATGGAAAACAGTTGACTCCGGAGAAGCTTAAGCTTCAAATTCGAAGTTATTGTGCTGTACGCGAAATTATCGCTGAGAAAGGGCTTAACTTCGTAGGAATAAAAGCGCAACCTGAATTGACTGACAATTTCGTTACGATGGATGTAACTGAGGCATTCCTGAACGATCCTTATGATTGGGATGGACCTCATGAACCGATAGTAGCTTCAACCGAGGCCGATATGGATGGAGCCATGACCATGGAGATTCTGAAGCATCTATCCGGTGAACCAGTTCTCTTCGCTGATGTACGCCACTATAATGCTGAAGAGGATGTGTGGGACCTCTGCAACTCAGGGTCGCATGCAACCTACTACGCTCGGAGATCAAATGACCCAGAAGTGAATCTGAAGAATGTTCACTTTTACCCAGAAAGCTTCTACTTCCCTGGCGGAGGCGCCTCAGTCGCACATATCGCAAAGGCGGGCAAAGTGACGATCGCTAGACTTGCTAGGCGAAACGGAAGATACTGGATGGCGATAATTCCAGCGGAGTTTATCGAGTTTCCACCTGAAAAAGCTCAGAAGATGGCGGAGGCGACAAGCCCGGAGTGGCCTCACGCATTCGCACGGATGCAAGTTCCAGCAGAGAGATTCTTAGCTGAATACGACTCCAACCATTGCCATGCCATATATGAGGATTGGGTTGAGGAACTGGTCTGGGTTTGCAAGATTCTAGGAATCGACTACAAGATACTTGTATGAGAACAATGGACATCAAGAAATAACTGAGGTAGGAAAGTGAAAAAGTTGACAAGCCTTAAATCAAATGCGCACCATCCTTTACTTGAAAGGATTGGCGATCTTTAAAGCCTAGGTTAAGGTTGCAGGAGCTTGTTCCTTCATTCACCATAAAGGAATCTGTTATGATGGCACTGTCATTTTTCGATCGAAATACTGAACAGGTCACTCTATTTTTTGCTGTCTACCGCCTAAGGAGCTCTTCCTGTAAGGCCCTCTTTTTTTTCGTTTTAGACTTTCGCTTCTTTTCCATGTCTATTCTAAGCCTATCTTCCTCCTCCATGGGAATTACCTTCTTGAATCTCTGTATTTTCTGATAAAGAAATCTACTTTCAGAATCGCTCGGAAGCTCTCTTTCTTGAAATACGCGCTTCATCACGCCAATCCTCAAGCACTTCTCCCAGCACATCGAGGAACCTTTCATTTATTTTTCGGGGGCCTACAGTTACTCTAATGCAGTTATTCAGCAGTGGATTTATTTCGAAGTCTTTTACAAAGACGCCGCGTCTTCTGAGCGCTTCTGTTACGATCGATGATGAGAGTTTGTCACGAGTGATCTTGAAGAGGATGAAGTTCGTTTCAGAAGGATATGGGACGACTCCCTCGACTTTAGCCAGTTTCGAAAGCAGGCGATCTCGTTCCTCTACTACATCTTCTACATATCGGCTGAAGTACTTCCAGTTTTCAAAAGCGAGTTTGACCAATCCCTCCGCTACTGCGCTAACATTGAAAGGACGAGCAACCCGCTTTGCAAGGTTTACAATCGATCTACTCGATACGAAATACCCTAGACGAATTCCAGCCATGCCGAATGCTTTAGAGAAAGTCTTCAGAACTATTAGGTTGTCAAAATCCCTAGTTAATTCTACGGCGCTGTATTTACTGAACTCTCCGTAGGCTTCGTCCAAGATAACGATACCGTTGATGCTACGAATGATATTTATGAGGTCTTCGCTCTCAAACTGATTTCCTGTTGGATTGTTTGGAGAGCAAACAAAAAGCAGAACCGCTCCTCTACCGCACTCTCCGATTACTGCGTCGACATCTAAACTAAAATCGCTTTGAAGATGCACCGGCAGTTCTCGACCTCCATACATTCTCGTAAGATTCGCGTAGACTGAAAATGTCGGCTCAACGATCACGACCCTAGACTCTTTTCCAATGAATGTTCTCGCTATAGAGTCCAACACATCGTCTTCGCCGTTTCCAACGAAGACACAAGACTTGTCGACACCTAGAAAATCTGAAATAGCCTCTGCGGCCAATGCGCCGTACGGAGACGGGTAGAACCTCAAGTCAACTTCTTTACATGCTCTCAATAACAGCCTTCGTATCATCCTATTAGGGAGCAGCAGGTTCTCATTAAGGTCGAGCTTAGCGATCCTTCGCCGCTCTTTGATGTCGACGAATGGACCTTCGTAGGGAACTGCTTTTAACACTTCACTTCGCGCAATTCTTTCTACGTCCATCGCTTTCACCACATTGAAGGAATCGATTTTGCGTGTCCCTAAAGTCCTTCCATTGTTGCAAGGTCATCTTCGATCAAGACAGTATGCCGACAGCCTGCTCGACATATAACAGGATGGATCCGCTACGGATCAACTCTACACTTTGTTCGATGTCTTCGTGAATCGCTCTATCTTCTTTCAGAATAGGGACTTTTTCTCTAAGTAGCTCATACGCCTTTCCGGTTCCGCGGCCCAAAGTTTTAGGGCCGCGCAGGTCTATTCCTTGCGCTGCGCATAGGAGCTCGATAGCTATGATATACTGTACGTTCGTTAGAATCTCTGAGGCTTTCCTAGCTGCAGCAGGGCCCATGCTGACGAAATCTTCAAAGTTGGCCGAGGTTGGGATGGAGTCTACCGAAGCTGGATGCGCCAAGGCTTTATTCTCTGAAGCTAAGGCGGCTGCTGTAAATTGTGACGCCATGAACCCCGAGTGTAGGCCCTTCTTAACATCTTCATGTATGAGGAAAGCTGGCAATCCATTATTCATTGTAGGGTCGAGAAGCCTAGATATTCTCCTCTCAGACATATTCCCTACAGCGGATAGGGCTATTGATAGGAAGTCCATGACTGCGGCTACAGGTTGGCCGTGAAAGTTTCCGCATGAAAGGCATTCATTATCCTCCGGAAAGATCAAGGGGTTGTCCGTTGCTGAATTAAGCTCGACTTCTATAATCTTCTTGGCATGCTTGATAGTGTCTCTAGCCATGCCGAAGACTTGAGGTATGCATCGTATGGTGTAGGGATCGTGTGGTAGCCTGCCGGCTCCGATCTTCCCAGATGATTCTTTCATCACCCTACTGCTTGTCATGACCATATCGCTACCTGCTGTTAGAACCAGTATGTTTCTAGCGGTTGAGGTCTGGCCTTCATGGGCCCTAGCCCGATGTATACGGTTGTCGAAAGCGTCCGATATCGCGCCTAAGGCTTCCATGCTCATGGCTGAGACTATCTCGGCTGTTCTTATCAATTGCTCGGCGTCGTGAATGGCCAAAGCTCCTAACGCCGTCATAAACTGAGTGCCATTGTTCAACGCCAGTCCCTCTTTAGCTTGAAGCTCTAAAATATCGATGCCAGCCTTTCTCATAGCTTCTAGGCCTCCCATCGTATGTCCCTTGAACTCTGCTTGCCCTTCCCCAAGCATGACAAGAGCCATGTGGGATAGTGCAGATAGATCGCCGCTCGCTCCTACGGAGCCCTTCTCAGGGATTATTGGATGTACCTTCATGTTCAGCATCTTCACGAGGGTTTCTAAGGTTTCAGGTCTCACTCCAGAATGGCCTTTAGCAAGTGTGTTGGCTCTGAGGAGCATAAGAGCTCTAACGACATCTCGACCTAGAGGCTTCCCTATTGCGGAGGAGTGGCTTCTTATGAGGTTGATCTGGAGCTCCTTGCTCTCTTCAGGGGTAATGGCGACTCCTGCTAGAAAGCCGAATCCCGTTGTGACGCCATAGATGATTCGATTCTCTTTGATCAGTTTATCCACAGTCTCTCTGCACCTTGCCACTCTTCGCATCGCTTCTTGAGAAATTTCTACTTGGACATCATGGCTGGCCACATGGACTACGTCTTCAATCATCAAGCTTTCGCCATCAATAACGACTCTATTCACCACAATCCCTCCTTATCAGGGCCTTGTTCGCGTAGGATGTCGACTTTCGCCAGATTTAATGGTTAGGGATAGCTTGGTAGACTTCATTCAGCTCGTAAAGAGTTCGCTAAATGCTGTACAAGTGTTGATTGAGGACAGTTTAATGTATCCGACCTCTTCTCTTGAGCCGTCGGATCTATATGGTCTAAGTCCTAAGCTCTTAGGGAACTGTTGTTACTGACTGCCAAAATGTAGGCGGCTTAATCAGAGCATCGGCATATCGATCTTCTTCTCTTTGGCTATTCTCTGCGCCCTATCGTAACCCGCGTCGGCATGCCTAACGACGGCTAGGCCTGGATCTGTTGTCAATACGCGTTCGATTCTTTCTCCAGCTTCTTCTGTGCCATCGGCTACTAGACACATGCCTGCATGTATGCTGTAGCCTATTCCAACGCCGCCGCCATGATGGATTGAAACCCACGTGGCACCAGCCACAGCATTCAGCAGCCCGTTGAGGATCGGCCAGTCTGCGATTGCATCGCTCCCGTCCTTCATCCCTTCAGTCTCTCTATTTGGGGAGGCTACGCTACCACCGTCCAAGTGATCCCTTCCAATCCATATGGGGCCTGAAAGCTCGCGTTTTGCCACCATCTCGTTCATAAGCTTGCCGAATCTAGCTCTTTCCCCAAAGCCAAGCCAGCAGACCCGGGCAGGGAGTCCTTGGAACTTCACATCTTCCCCAGCCTTCCTTATCCATCGGCACAACTCTATGTTGTATGCGAACTCTTCAAGGATAACTTGATCCAGCTTGTAGATGTCCTGTGGATCGCCCACGAGCGACGTCCATCTGAAAGGCCCCCGGCCTTCGCAGAACATAGGCCTGATGTAGCGTTGAACGAAACCGGGAAAAGCAAATGCCTCATTAAAGCCAGCATCGTAAGCCTGCTGCCTCAGGTTGTTTCCATACTCGAAGGTGACCGCGCCTTTCTTCATCATCCGCACCATCGCCTCAACTTGAACCTTCATGCTCTGTTTCGCCCTTTCCATGTAGGCCTTGGGGTCGCTTTCCCTAAGCTGGTCAGCTTCCTCCCTCGATAGGCCTGCGGGATAGTATCCCTTCAACGGATCATGCGCAGAAGTCTGATCTGTCAAGACATCTGGAATTATACCTCTCCGAATGAGTTCTGGATGAACTTCAGCGGCGTTATCTAAGAGGCCTATACTCTTAGGTGTCTTCTCTTCCTTTGCCTTCATAGCCATCTCGAGAGCATCATCTAGGTCGTCAGTCCAAACATCGAGATAACCGTACTTCAACCTCCTCTCGATCGCTCTCCTATCGATCTCGACGACTAGGGCTACACCATCATTCATCTTGACTGCTAGGGGCTGAGCACCCCCCATCTCGCCAAGCCCTGCTGTCAATACAAGCCTTCCAGCAAGGCTGCTGTTGAAATGTTCTTTCGCTACCGCTGCCAATGTCTCGTAGGTTCCTTGCAGTATGCCTTGCGTTCCTATGAATGCCCAAGAGCCCGCTGTCATCTGCCCGAACATTATCAGTCCCTTCTGCTCAAGCTCCAAGAAGTAGTCCCATGTCGCCCACCTTGGCACAAGCATACTATTAACTATCAACGCTCGAGGGGCCCATTGATGCGTCCTAAATACTGAAACCGGCTTACCACTTTGAACGAGCATCGTTTCATCAGGTTTCAACCTGATAAGCGTCTCAACGATCTTGTCAAAGCACCCCCAGCTCCTAGCAGCTCTGCCCGTGCCGCCGTAGACTATTAGGTTCTCAGGATCCTTCGCCACATCTGGGTCTAATACGTTATGAAGCATACGCAAGATGCCTTCGATCTGCCAATTCTTACAGTGGAGTTCATGCCCTTTGATACACCTAACCATGCGCTTCAACTTTAGCAAGAATCTTCACCTTCACTGACTAAGCCGAAGAGAGCTTTTAACCATAGCGTTAGGAAGTGCCCTATAACGCAACAGTGAGAGCACTTTACCGTAGCCACTTTAGAAGGTCTTGAGAGTCAACGTTGGCGATCTGCAGCATTGTCGACGACAAGCTTGGCGTTCTTTAGAACCTTCTCAACGAGGTTTACTCCGAACCTGTAGCCTAGAAACCTGTGGCTAGGGACTCCGAGGATGGCTATGTCGGCTTTCTTGCCTAGCTCTAGGCTGCCTATGTCCTGGCCTAAGCCGATTGCATGAGCCGCATTTATCGTTGATGCGGCGACGCATTCCGACGGGGTCATTCTCATTTGGTGGCAAGCCAAGGCTATGGATAGCTGTTGCGTAACGGCTTGGCAGCTTGGGTTGTAGTCAGTTCCCAAGGCAACGGGAACGTTCATGTTAATCATCTCTCTAGCATCAGCATACTTCCCCAGCATTTGTGCGAATGAACTGCAAGGGAGTAAGACGGCACAAACGCCCACCATCGCCAGCTCTTTGACGCCTTTCTTTGAAGCGAAGACGAGGTGGTCAGCTGAGATGGCTTTGACCTCCGCGGCCAACTCGGCTCCTCCGAGCGGCGTCATCTCGTCTGCATGTATCTTCGGCATTAAGCCATGTTCACTTCCCGCTAGAAGAATACGTCTCGATTGGTCTATGTTGAACACTCCTTTCTCACAGAATACATCGCAGAATTTCGCTAGGTTGAGCTCTTTGACTTTGGGCAGCATCTCTTCGACTATGGTATCCACGTACTCGCTGACACGGCCCTTAAATTCTGGGGGGATGGCATGGGCGCCTAAGAAGGTCGGCGTGACATCGACCTTGTGCTTCTCGTCGGCTTGCCGCAAGACTTTCAGACACTTGATCTCGTCTTTAATGTTCAAGCCGTAACCGCTTTTTGCTTCGACCGTTGTCGTCCCGTGTTTGAGCATTATGTCTAGGGTCTTCATCGTGTTCTCCAAGAGCTTTGGCTCGGTTGCTCTCCTCGTCTCCTTGACAGTTTTGAGGATCCCGCCGCCCTTGCGAAGAAGCTTCATGTAGGGGATGCCCTTGATCCTCATCTCAAATTCGTCTTCACGGAAGCCAGCGAAGACTATGTGGGTATGAGGATCGATGAAGCTTGGCATGACGACCTTTCCAGTCGCGTCGATAGCTCTTTCTGATTCAAACTTCCTTCTCAGTCTTCTGCCGGTCCCTATGGCCACTATCCTTCCTTTATGTATAGCTAAAGATCCCTTACGAATTAGTCCGAGCGCATCCATGCCTCTTCCAACGAAAGGCCCAAGGCTTCCTCCCTGCAGTGTAATAAGTTCAGTAGCGTTCTCTATGAGTAGATCCACCATCTTCTTAGGCATTCTTCGCATCTTCTTAAGTCTGCTCTAAAGCTTTCTGGACGGCTATCTCAATTATCCTATCCTCTTCGAGTTCCTCGACCTCAAGATAGTGCTTGGCTACATCTATGAGGGCTTGCAGAGGAACTAGACCGCAAAATTCCGCTCCGACTATGGGAGCGCCATATCTTTCAGCTTCAATCTTCACAAGCTCGAGTACGTGGTAAAGAGGCGTTTTCTTGAAGTCCCCTATGCTCATTCCTATCTGCGTCATATCCTTCTCCGGGATCATAGCCGCCATCGCCCTAACATCGGTGAGTCCACCCTTCTTGCCATGGACAGCTCTAGCGACTCTTCTGGCGACTTCCAGGTTCGGGGTCCCTAGATTCACATTGAAACCTACCATTATCCTTCTAGCTCCGACAATTGTTGCGCCTGCGGTTTGGTGCGGCTCGTTTGGGCCGAAGTCAGGTTCTCTTCCAGGCCTCTTCATCATCTCATGAAGCCCTTCATATTCCCCTTGCCTCACCCAATCTATGTCCTCTGCTTCAGGTCTCGAAGCAGCTTCGCCGTAGAGGTAGATCGGAATATGGTGGGCTTCCGCAAGTCCTCTCCCAAAAGCCCTGGCGAGCTCTACGCAGTCTTCCATGGTCGCATTTCTTATAGGCACGAAGGGAACTACATCCACGGCTCCCAGTCGAGGATGCTGCCCCTTATGCTTATTCATATCGATGAGCGCGATAGCCTTAGTAGCTGAATTGAGCGCTGCCTGCAACACCGAATCTTCATCTCCTACGAAGGAAACGACTAGCCTATTGTAATAGCCATCAAAGGTGTAGTCAAGCAGACGCGCATCTTGAATGCGTCTAATCTCGTCCAATATGGCTTCGACAACTTTACGGTCGGATGTGCTGAAGTTCGGGATGCATTCAATGACCTTCCTCAAATATGACACAACCTGCGGCTCGACAGCAAGCTACCCATGGTCTATAGGCTCAAAGGCTAATCTAGTTTGCCATCGAAAGACCTGCTACTGACCACTGCAAACAGTGTGACTGTATCAAACTTCTGAAATGGAAATTTCCAGTAAAGATCGATATTCTAGCCGACTGTTTCGGTTTCGCGTCGTTCCAAAGTTTTATTTTACTGCGATAGCGAACTGGTATGGTCGGTGCTTACGAAATGAACGGAGAAGAACCTTCAAAATCGACAATAAGAATTTGGGAACAGTTTCTTCAACGATCTGCAAAATTCTGGGACGTTGTGAAGAATATTCAGAAGGGGAAGGTCTGCTTAGAGAATGATTTTGACGTCAAATTGCTTATGCCGGCTTTGAGGGAGGTTGTAAAAGCCCACGATATAAGGTATGATCCTGAACTTGTCATACCATCTGACAATGGTTTGGCTGACGATGTTTACGAAGCAGCTCTCGAATTATGCCTTAAAGTGGGGACATACATTACCGACGTGCGAAGATACATAAGATTTGAAGAGAAGGACATCGAGGACGCGTTGGAACAATCACCTGCTGAACTGACGTTCGGTGAGGCTTCGGACGCGTCAATAATGACTCCAAGGAAGGTTGAAGATAAGAAAACTCCGTTTTGCATGTTCGGAGCTGGTAGCCCGGTTTCTGAAGACATGTATCTTGATGTGCTGCGAAGCTATGCGAAAGAACGATTGGCTAATACATTCAGCGGAGGTATCGGCCTCAACTCCGTAAACGGAATTGCAATAAGAGGTGGGAGTCCATCTGAGGTTTACGCAGCGATTTTGAACGCGATCTTGGTCAGACAGGCAGCGATAGATGTGGGCAGGCCGGGAATAGGAATACATAATGTTATCGGCAGCGCTGAATCGACAGTAGCTATTATTGCTGCGAACAGACCAGAGTTCGGGATCAGAAAGACAGATGGATTCTTAGTTGCTTCATTGCCCGAGTTAAAAACTGATTATGAAAGACTGAATAAAGTAGTTCATCTACTTAGTAGTGGCAACATTATTGGAGCCTTATATGGGCCTATTATGGGCGGGTATTCAGGTGGTCCTGAAGGAACAGCTGTTGTGACAGTCGCTAACGCGATTCAGAATAGCTTGATATACCGACCACATTACCACATGTGTTTTCCACTTCACATAACGTATCTTTGCAACACAGTCCAAGAGCTCTTATGGGTGATCAGTATTGTTGGTCAAGCCATTAGTAGGAACACGCATTTGCTGATGGCAGTTGCTGGTGAACTAGCATCTGGACCATGCACTGACATTGTCTTGTACGAGGCGGCGGCTTACGCTATCGCAGGGACGGTTTCGGGCCTGAATCTGATGGCTGTTGAGGTGGCGAAGAACAAGTATCTCGATCATTGTAGTGGAATGGAAGCTAGAATGGCCGCTAAAGCCGGGCATGCTGCATCGGGTATGAAACGGGAGGACGCAAATGAACTAATTAAGAAGATCTTGAAAAAATATCAAGACCGTATCAAAGATGCGCCAGTTGGTAAGAGTTTCCGCGAGTGCTATGACCTGAAAACCATAACGCCGTCTTCTGAGTACAATAGCATATACAATAGTGTAGTAATGAATTTGAAGAACTTGGCTTTTGAAATTTGAATCCGGATTCCTTCATTTGTACGTTTATGTAATAAAACGTTATGGATTAGAAAGGGAAGTTAGTAGACTGCAAAAATTCTAAAATGCCGTATTCAATTTTCATAGCTTTCCATATGATAGGTTCTTGAAAACGCTCCAGAACTCGATAAGAACTCAACAGTCGCATTCATAGGCATGAGGCAAACGGCACACGTCTGTAAGCTCGTATGGGCGGCCATAAGAGATTTGTCTAGACCCGGTATCAGGTTACACTTAAGCAGCACTCTATTCTTCACTGAGAGCATTGGATGGAAAAGATGTTGGCATAGAGAGATCTGAATATCGAATAGAAAATTTTGTCTTATTTTGTTAGAAAATCTTATAAATATACGATCGAGCCTAAAAAGTTCGAAGGTATAGATCGATTGAGCTCAGAAACATTGAATGAAAGACTGAAGAAATTCGTCATTAGCGGCCAAGAAGAGGCTGCTGAGAAAACTGCAAGTGAGATCTTGAAAGCTGGTATGGACTCATTAGAGGTAATCGAAAATACGCTTTCTTCTGCCATGAGATCGGTTGGGGAGAAATTTGAGAAAGGAGAGTATTTCGTACCCGAGTTATTGTGTGCAGCAGCGGCCATGGAGGCTGCGATGCGTGTTCTGACCGCTGAAATGAAGGAAGAGAGCAGACAGAAGTTGAAGGCTAAGAAAATTGGGAGAGTGGTTGTGGGAACTGTTTCAGGCGACATTCATGACATTGGAAAAAACATATTGGCCCTTTTGCTGGAGGCAAACGGTTTCGATACCTATGATCTAGGGAAAGATGTAGACTCTATGAAGTTCATTGAAAAAGCGACGGAGGTGCAAGCGGATATAATAGCCCTATCTGCTTTGATGACAACCACAAGACCAGCGCAAAAAGAAGTGATAGAATTCTTGAATGAAATGGGGTTAGGGGGCAAGTATATAGTAATGGTGGGAGGTGCCCCGACATCAAAGGAGTGGGCTGAAGAAATTGGAGCGGACGGATGGGCTGAAACAGCTGAACAAGGAGTCAGACTAGCTCAAACTCTTGTCCGAGACAGGTGATTTTGTGGTTCCTCCTTGGAGAATAAACGAGGTGTTAGAGAGAGCTGAAACCGGACCGATTTGCTTAGAAAAAGACTTCGAACTCAAGATACTACTCCCCAAACTTCGGGATGTCATAAAAAAATACAGAATAGAATTCGATCCAGAGAATGTCGTTCCATCTGACGACTCTCTCGCCGACGACGTTTGGAGAGCTGCCCTCGAACTATATCTGGAGGTTGGAACTTACTGTACGAGCACACATAGAAGAATCTTGTTTGATGAAAGCGAAATAAGAGAGGCTATGAAAAACTTTCCCGGAAGATTTGTTCTAGGTTACGGCAAAGATTCAAGAGAATTGTTTCATAGAAAAATAGAGGATGGAAAAAGGCCATTTTGTTTGTTTAGTCCTGACATTACTTGCGATGAAGAACTTTTTGTCCCGATGTCGATAGCATACTTGCAAGAGCCTCTCGCGGATGGCGTATGCGCTCCTATCTTGGAAGAAATTGAAGGTAGAAGCATTAAAGCTGGCGCACCATTTGAAATCAAAGGGTCAGTGGCTCACGCCATGATGTTTAGAGAAGCTGCGAGAAGAGTTGGGAGGCCTGGTATTTTCTTACAAAGTGTAGGAACCGCTCAATCGGATGCGGCTCAAATATCAGCGAGTAATCCCATTTGGGGAGAGAGATTAACCGACGGTAGATTTGTTGCCTCTATATCGGAGTTAAAAGTGGATTTTTCACTGTTGAACAAGATGGTCCATTTTCATCAGTATGGTTGCTTTGTCGGAGCACTAACGGGTCCCATGTTTGGCGGCTATTGCGGAGGAGCTGAAGGTACAGCCATAGTTGGAACAGCGTATCACATTCAGGGACTAATGGTAAATCAAGCTCACTATCAAAACTATTTTCCATTTCATATGAAACACATGCATAATACGACAAGGGAGCTTCTGTGGGGGATAAGCGTGACGTATCAGGCACTAGCTAGAAATACCCCCTTGATTTCTCTATCAAACGGATTTGCTGCTGCTGGCCCTTGCACTCCAATGGTCTTATACGAAGCCGCAGCACATGGTCTAGTTAGCGTCGTATCTGGGGCAAATCTCTGGGAAATAGCTGTTGCTAGAAATAGGTATAAGAATAGAGCTACGCCAATGGAAGCCAAAATGGCTTGCGAAGTTGGCTGCGGAGTAGCTGAATCCGGTATTGAAAGATCAGAAGCAAATGAGCTTGCTAAGAAAATAGTGTCCAAATATGAAAAGGAAATAGTTGAAGCCCCATTAGGAAAAACATTCCAGGAATGCTACGACATAAGAAAAATAGTACCGAAAGACGATTACACTAAACTTTACAAGAAAGTAAAGGAAGAAGTCCGAGAGCTAGGGGTTCCGTTCATGTACTAGAATCTTCCAAGAGCGACTGCTATCTCAAAGATACATGCACGAATCGAATGATTACCGAAAGAGAATCTACCACGGCTGATGCAACAACTATCGTAGTAGTGTGACGAGGTCATGCGCGCAGGATTCGTGAGACAATTAAGACCGTGGGGCTTAAGAGAGAAGGAGTTGCGATAGAAGCAAACTTCCATAACTTCTAGCTTGCCCTCGCTTTCAAAGCGATTGTGCCATCCGTACGATTTTCTCGCATCCATGAATACGATGACTGGATCGGATGAAATACTCGGAAGCCAGAATACGTCTGAACGCCGAGAATATCATTAAATTGTTCATTGCCATGACAAGTGGCTCAGATCTGGTTTCATCAGTCATTAATTACTTTCCTCAATACCAGCTTTCTTCATTGCCTAGTAACGTTAGTTCGTCTAGAAAGTTTAAACTTATTGCCGTCATTGCCGAGCGTATCGAACCTTCACTTCTTATAAGCGTGTTCGATACAAACCTGTATTCTAGGTGCATTGAGATGTCGATGCCTTGGGGAACCGCCTTCAAAAGAGCATTCATATACGTACTGTGGCTGATCGTTTGGGGAATCATCGGCGGGATATTCATAGCTGTCGGAGCATTCTCAATTGCCGGAACCTTCGTCTCCTCAATGATGACCAGCCCAGAGGCTGCAGGGGCTATGTTATTGGGAGGATCGATCTTCGGCATAGCAATGATCTTCATAGGCTACGTAATCATAGCACTAGGAAGCGTGGCGACTTTCATCCGCTTGATCTACTCACTATCATATGAAGCCAGCCTCCAAGCCGTAGGAAGAGGACCCCCGCCTGCGCCTCCGCCATCAATCACTCCCCCTCCTGCTCCAACGCAGCAGCTCAAGTACTGCGCGAATTGCGGAAAAGGAATACCGATGTTAGCAAAATACTGCCCGTACTGTCAAGCCGTTCAGCCCTGACGGAAACCCCAAATCCTGCCCTTCTTTTTTATAGTTCAAGTAGGTTTCGTAAAGAAAGGCATACTGGCGACGCGTTCCAAGTGAGGCCTGTTCGAGACGACTAGTATTCAAGGGAATTATAGATTATCGCGGCTCTATTAACGTCCGGACCAAAGATCTTGTAGAGAACAAGCTCCTGTCTGCCCGTATCCGCAATCTTATGCGGTTCGACTGCAGCCTCATAGCTGACAAACAGCTCATCCAACTTGGAATCTCCAGCTTTAACTCTTAGATTGCCAACCCTACCTTCTCCCTTCCAAACCAAGATCGCGTAAGCTCCGTTCTCACGGCTCTCAAAAGCCCTGCCGGGAGGGACCCTCAGTTCCTTACCGCTGAACTTCCAAGTCCTGTTTGGATTGAAAGCCCAATACTCAACCCCGTACTCCTCTTCGCCAGGGCTAGCAACCTTCTCAGGAACCGTATGATACCTGCTATAAAAGTAAGGGTCCTTAGCTTTCTCCCAGTCGATAAGATCGACGACAGCTTCCTCGCTAGGAAGCCCTTTCAAGAATATATCTCGAGAAAGAATTTTCCCATTGCAATATGCTTGAAGCATATTGTAAACATCGGACTCCTCCTGAAGCTCAAGAGTTAAAGCTGTTCCAGGCGCATGAGGGATACCTGGAAAGACGTGGAAACCTTCACCGGCATTCAACCTGTAGGCAGGCGAGAGATCAAGAACCTTGTCATCATTCCACCTCTTTAACAATGGAAGAATATCATCCCTAGTAACGTCTGAGTGAACCCCGATATGCGAGTAAGGAAGCGGTCCTCTCACGGGCGAATCTAAGAAGTAGTAAGCCTCCTCCTTCCCTTTCATATTCCAATACTTCTTGGCATCCTCCTCCCTCGCATGAATATGCCATGGAATCGGAACACCAATATCAAGAATCTTAGTCAGAACACCGAACCTATTGTCGTGCTCCTTCGCATACTTCTCGCCAAGCATTCGACTCGGAATCAACTCAAGCGACTGAGCGAAAGAGACCTTCGCTCTACTCTTAGAAAAAGCAATGAAACTGAGCCCTTCATTTTCTACTTTATAGACGTTCTCAGCCATTACACTTGAAGCTATCCATCTCTCGCAAATCCAGCCTCTCTTACCGACACGATACTTCTTCACGCCAAGCCTTCCGAGACCCGGGTAGAAATCCCTTGCAACAAAAGCAGCCCTCAATCGAAGAATTCCGTTCGTAGCGTCAAGCTCTCCATTCAGAAGGCTCTCTGTACTAGCCATCATAAACTCCTCCAATTGAGGTATGAAGGAAACAATATTTGTTCTTTATTACGAATATAAAACAGGTTCTTGGCTTCTGTTACACAGTTCGGAGATCTAAGATCAAAAACGGAATCAAAACATTGAGTCACGCTATCGAAGAACTGCTTTGGGCAAATGCTGCAATCTGTTCTTTCTAGATAAAACCATACCTAGAGGAATACAGGTGAATAGATCTAGTCTCGAATTTTGCAGAGAGCGGATACGTATCAACCTTATATCCAATGAGAATTCAAGCACTTGCAAAGAGTAGGTATCGGGGCGATGGAGCAACAGAAGATGCACATCATAGGTATACATACGCCTCCTATAGAGCCTGGAGGCGACATAACAGCAGTCATACTCAATGCGGCTAGAGACCAGAGAGTAGACATCGAGGACGGCGACATACTTGCCATCGCAAGCAAGGCCGTGGCAATAGCACAAGGCCGCATAGTAGACTTGAGTCGCATAAAACCCTCAGCAAAAGCCAAGACTCTTGGAAAAAAGTTTGATCTGCAACCGGAGTACGCTGAATTGATAATCAGAGAAGCAGAAAGAGTTTACGGAGGCGTCTCAAAAGCATTACTCACGCTGAAGAATCATATTCTAACACCCAATTCAGGAGTAGATCGAAAGAACGCACCGCGAAACTCAGTCGTCTTATGGCCAGAGAATCCTCACCTCACCGCTGAACAAATCAGAACCGAGATATTAGAGAAGACAGGCAAGCGTGTAGGCGTATTGATCGTGGACAGCCGTATCACTCCTCTCAGGATGGGAACGGTCGGAATAACCTTGGGCGTCGCAGGGTTTGAACCTGTGAGAGATTGCAGGTCTAACAAGGACATCTATGGCAAATCCGTTTTCATCACCAGACACTGTTTAGCAGACGATCTATCGAGCGCGGCGCACATGGTCATGGGTGAAACGGGCGAACGAACTCCTGCTGTTCTGATCAAGGGCGCTTCCGTCAAAATGACCGAATCCCCTGATGCCGATGCGCTGAATATTCCTATGGAAGAATGCCTTTACATGGGTGTACTCGTTTCCAGATCAAGAAGATAAGAGTGAGTGTTCCTAAACTTTCAGTTTTCCGGTAAGTATGTCCCTAACGACCTCTATGTAGTCTTCCTGCGTTCCCATGTCTGACCAATATCCTTCATACTTGAAGCCGTAAACTCTCCTTTCCTTCGCAAGCTTCGGGAACACATTCTTCTCCAAGGAAACCCTCTGCTCCGGCTTCACATAATCGAATATCTTCGTAGAGAACGCGTAGACACCAGCATTTATCCATCCAGGCTCGCCGATCGGCCTCCTCGGTTTCTCAATGAACTCGGTAAGCGCGTCATCTGCCTCAAGTTTGACTACGCCGAACCGCGAAGTATCATTTGTCTTGACCAATGCGACCGTCGCAACCGCTTCTCTACTCTTATGAAACTCAAAGAGCCTGTCCAAATCGAGAGAATCAAAGAGGACATCGCTGTTCATAGCGATAAAATCGGAATTGAGCAAATCCTCAGCATTCTTCACGGCTCCACCTGTGTCAAGCGGATCCTTCTCGAAACTATACGCTATCTTGACTCCGAATTTCTGGCCGTCTAAGAAGTACCTCACAATCTGTTCTTGCAGATAGCCAACGGCCAACACAATCCTGTCGAACTCATACTTCTTCAAGTAGTTTATCTGATATTCAAGTAGCGGTTGATTTCCAATAGGAAGCATGGGCTTAGGAGTAACGAAGGTTAGAGGCCTCAGACGGGTTCCCAGTCCCCCACACAATATCAATGCGCTTCTCTCAGGCCTATATTGCGACAAGGCCAGTTTCATGAAGAATTCAGCGGTCTGCGACCTATTCTTGAACTTCGATCCGTCTAGAAACCTATCCAGTTTCTTCATCAACTCGTCGTCAAGAGTCATGCAATATCTTTTCTTCATAACCATTCGTATTACTTTGGGAACTTAAATATATTACCTATGTCAATAGGCGCTCGGAACGGCAGGCACGATATTCGATCCGTGTGGCACGACAAGTATCTTCGAATCTCTCCCAACAGCACGAATAGCCAACTGGAGCGCAGCGTTCACAGTTCTGGGCGTTCTCATCCTGAA
>Ga0315314_1000752_pt1 | contig 32543 bp, 36 predicted proteins | sample TDP9_MG_FD_203631 | JGI IMG/M metagenome (GOLD analysis project Ga0315314, IMG submission 203631) | Freshwater sediment microbial communities from Lake Towuti, South Sulawesi, Indonesia - TDP9 | ecosystem: Environmental > Aquatic > Freshwater > Lake > Sediment | place: Indonesia: South Sulawesi... | reverse complement strand
AAATTCGCCAGAGTAGAAAACTATGCTCAAGCCATGCAGAGCTGGATACTTGACTTTTCCAACATCGTATATTTTCGATAAGTTCTCAGTGACTACAAGGTCCTTCATGTGTTTGCACCCTTTTTCTCCTTAGCCTTTCGTTTATCTGCTCAATCTTCTCAGCCGTGCTATCCATGAGATCAGCAATCTCTCTCAAAGCTTCACCAGTCAGATTCTCCTCCATGAGTATCCTGAGATTCACTAGGGATCTAACAAGACGTTTCGCAGGCTCGTGAATTTCAGGCACTTCTTCAGGGTGGGAGCTTAACCAGAAACCGCTTAGCAAAGGAGGAGCGAAAAACTCTATTCTTCTCTGCAATACTTCTTTCAACATTGATTGCTCTTCAAAGAACTTCTCTCCCTTTTCGGTGAGGACATAATGCTTTGTTATGTCTTTTTCTTCCCTCGGCATTTCTCTTATGTAGTAATTCTCTTGAAGCCATGACAATAGTGGATAAACTGATCCCGGACTTGGTTTCCAGATGCCGTCCGTCTGCTTCTCGATCTCTCCCATTATCTCGGAACCAGACATGGGCTTCTCTCTGAGCAGCCTAAGAACCTGATATCTTAGGAAACCCTTTGGAACACTCGCGGTGTGCCTCAAGAACCGTCTTAACGGGCGTGATGAACCTTCGAACACTCTGTCGCTTCCTTTTTTTGTTGGGTGAGTATCACAAGTGATATTAGATGTGATATATATCCCTTGCGGGTTCCTTTTTTCATACAACAGGTCTTCAAGTGAATGTCAACGAATAGAATCAAGGAATGAAACGGCCCGAAGGAGATCTGCAGCTCGTGGCATGTTCTCACCTGTTCAAGATATCGTCACTGGTTGAGATATCATCAGCGCCATACTGATCATTCCAGTCTTCGCCTTCCTCATCACGTCCACTCATTCTCTTATGTAGGTGCCGATTACGGGTCGAGTGTTCAGAGCAGGGACGTTATCTTCGAGAGCCTGAGCGAAAAGTTTCCGCCATCCATACTGCTGATGCAAAACGGTACCATACAGTCATGTTTTCGCCAACTTCAACTTACCTATGTCAGCAGAAATCGAGCAAACGGTAATGAGATACTCAGAGCCAGAGCACAGTTACCCCCGAAGTTCGAATGATGTCAGATTCCAAAAATGGATATACAATTTACGTGGAACACAAAACGAAAAGCATATATCCAATTCTACTGTTTGATTTCTTGGTCGGCAACGGGCGGTAGCTCAGCTTGGTAGAGCTTCCGAATCAGCCCAGAACCAGCTGATGGAGATGCTGTAGACATCTACCCATGGTAGTTGTCGCCCAGCCTGCCAAGCGCACAGAGACCGGATTGTCGCAGGAGGGCGGAGGAAAGTCCTTGGCTCGGCGACTTCAAAATGGGAGAGTTTCCCATGAAAGTCCTGCCCGCCCGACCATGATGATTACGGTTACCACGCTGTGTAGACCCAAGAGACTGTGTCTCCGCTCTTAAGAATGAACTGGTCAGCCCCGACCGGACCGAAGTCCCATTCTCCTTTTGCCGGGTTCCATACATACCATAACCAACCATGCCCTTGGTCGGCACTCAGTCCGTTGAGCGATGTCATGAAGACGCCCCATTCATACTTCGTATACTCAAGGCTCACAACAATTTCTGTCGCATTGAATAGGCTTGCCCCTAACGGCACACGCGTGCTATTGTACCAAGTTTTCGTCCCGTTACCATAGTCAATCAAAATGTTAACCAACACTGTGTGCTGCATCAGTTCGCTCAGAGCTCCTTGGTAGAGCTGTTGATACTTCATGCTCTCGGTATAGTAGTATAGGCCGAAGTATGAGGATACTATCAAACCGATGACCAGTGCCGCGGAAACCCAAGTCCAAAGGCTTCTTTCACTCATACGTTCGCTTCACCTCCCTTCAACCGCAAAGACCTGGACAGCATTAATCATCACGGACGCGCCGAACAGGAAGAAGAAGAAGTTCGATATCTCATGAGCCAAGGCGAAGGGAACGCCGAAAACTATCGCCACAATGACCGGGATCTGAGCGACCACTGCTGAAACCAAGTTCGTAAACAAGTCGTAGACAAATGTCAGAAGGAAACCCAAAAAGCCAAATTTGAGGTTGCAGATCCAGAATTCTTCATGAAGAAAGGAGACGTTGCTAGGGCCTTGTAACCGAGACCTATTGGCCATAGCACCGGCGAGCCCATATAAACTCTCGCCGACCATAGTAGCAAACAGAATCGGTAGAGAGAACCCGTACGGATTTATGGTTCCATAAACAAGCCAAGTGAAAGACCCGACCAAGACGCCGGCATGAGGTCCCATGACATAACCCGAAACAAAAACGAACAGATCCATAAACTTGACATTGGGGATGCTCAGCATCAAATAGTTCGAGGCAACAGAGAGGCCCGTCATAACGCTGATAAAGCCGAGTTGCCTCGTCGAGATTCTGAGCCCAGGCGTCATAAGGTCACCGGTAGGTATGTGCATGGATGGATTATCCATCCATATAAATCTTGCTCAACCGACGAACTAAGGCGACATGAAAGAGAGAACACACGCAAGCCATGAATCTTGACATAGAGCCAATTTATGGAGAGAAAACGATTAACCGACATCCAATCTCAATCGTTCCATAAAAAGGTGAGAGAGGCCCAGCAGATCCTCAAACGGAAGAATTGAATTAAGAGGAGAGCGAACCTAAGACTACCCAACAAACTTAGTATAGAGAAAAGTGTTACGAGGAAGAAAGCGAAAAACTTCAGATGCCGTAATCTAGATCCAGTTCTGCCCTGACTTCCGTTGGAGAAGGATCCTCTTCTCAAAGTTTCTCCGAAATCTCAACCTCGGTGGAATATCCTTCTTTGATCTAGCCTCTATCTTAGGTGTTTGTGATCGAACCTTACCAGCCTTAGAAAGGCTTCCATGTGTCGGCAACTGAATCACCACCTAAACAATTGGTCTGGTCATTTATATCTGTTTTTCCTTCTACAGATAGCGATATATCCCAGTAGATGTCCATTCTCTTCAAAGTCAGTTAGTTCCAGATCGGCTTCTCTGAGAAGCCAACGAAGTCGCTCTTTCGTGAAAGATTTTTTCAGGCCCGTCACAACCAAGGCACCATCTTTCTTGAGAATCCCTTTGATTTCATGGAGCGTGACTTTGGCATCCGGCATATTCTGAAGGACTGTGACTGCAAAGATCTTATCAAATATCTCGTTGAGAAATGGCAAGCGGTCTGCATCGGCACGAACCAGAGAGATCTTCTGCGATCTTCCTGACTTATATTGGGCTTTTCTCAAAAGTCTTGCAGAAATGTCTACTCCGACAAGGAAGTGGATGCGTTCCTCAAGATGATGAAAAAGTATGCCTGTGCCGCATCCAACATCTAAGACGATATCAGATTGGTCAAAATTGATCGATTTCAAAGCCGCCCTAATCTTGGCTTCTTGTTCCTCGCCATATAAACGGTCGTATGCATCTGCGAGAGCATCATATTTCCTTGCTGTCTCCCGCTTTATCTTCGTACTTCGTAAATGCTTCATTGTGGGTCTCTTTGACTGATTCAACACCCTGTATGGAAAAGGACTAAAATAAAGGTGTGACCTACTGATGTCTGATGTTTGCTCTGTCAACAATGAAGAAGGGTTAAATGCGCAAGAACCTATATAATCTTTGGATTTTGACGTGTAAGCAGTTTGCGAGGTAGCCGATGAAAGGGAAATCTCTCCTGTATGAGAGTCCGTCGCTTAAGGACGCCTCGGGCATAATCGAGGAGGGCATATCACGGCGGAAAGCATTGACTATCGTCGGCAACTGCTGGGTTAGCTATCGCGGAAGAGCGAGCTCAAAGATGGAACCTGGTGAAAGGATATTGATCATAAAAGCCGATGGTTCCCTCCTCGTTCATAGACCTGTCGGTTACGAGCCGGTGAATTGGCAGCCACCAGGATGCATTTTTCAGACCGACGTGGATAGGGATGTGCTGTCCGTGCGGGCGATAAGGACAAAGCCTCCTGAGTCCTTGAAGGTATATTTCGATCGAATCTACTTTATCGCCGTTTTTAGCCTAGTTGACGAAGGAAGGTTCTCCCTTTACGCAAGCGAAGAGGATATGCAGAAGGCGATCTTGATCCAGCCCTCTCTGGTAGAGGAAGGTCTGAAATTGGTCACATATGAAAAGAGGGTGGAGCCGGGATTCATAGATGTGTATGGAGTGGATGAGGAGGGTAGGATGGTGGTCATAGAGATCAAGAGAAAGGCTGCAGCCAAGGAAGCAGCACTGCAACTCGCTAGATATATCGAGTCTGTGAAGAAGTCCACGAGCCGTGAGGTGAGAGGTATACTCGTCGCCCCAAGTCTAGCCAAAGGTGTTCAAAAGCTACTGACAACACTAGGACTTGATTACAGACAGTTAGACCCGAGAAAGTGCGCTGAAGCGCTTAGGAGCACCGAGGCCAAAGGTCTCCTAGAATATCTCCAATAACGAAGTAAACCGATAGTTCCTACCCCTCATTAGCCAAAAAATCTCGGAGCATATTTCTCCGAGGCCTGTCTTAGGTCAGTATGTTACGGTCTGTAATCTACTTCTTGGCCATCCATGATTTGCAGATGTTCACGCCTTCTACGGCGTCCCTGGCGGCCTTATCAGCCCCGATTTTCTTGGCGTATTCCTGCGTTATCGGAGCTCCGCCAATGATCACTTTGACCCTATCCCGAAGTTTGGCTTTCTTCAGCGCCTTGATCGTTGCCTCCATCTCGACCATCGTTGTAGTAAGTAGGGCTGACATTCCGACAATATCCGGCTTGCTATCTTTGACGGCTTCGACGAACTTCACAGACGGCACATCCACACCGAGATCGATCACTTCGAAGCCTGCAGCATTCAATAGTGTTAAGACTACGTTCTTCCCAATGTCATGGAGGTCGCCTCTGACTGTTCCGATGACGACTTTGCCGAGTCTCTTAATCTCTGCGCCTTTCAAATACGGCTCAAGAACCGTCATTCCCTCTTTCATGGTCTCTCCGGCCATTATCAGTTCGGCCAGGAAGTACTCATTCTTCTCGTACTTTTGGCCCACAATATCCATACCCTTAGCCATCCCATTGGTCACAACATCGGAGGCCAGTATACCCGCGTCAATAGCCTCCTTGCACGCCTTCTTGATGCCGTCAATATCCAAATTTACGATTGAGTCGCTAACTCTGCCCAAAATCGCTTCCTTTTTTACCATAAGAGTCACCTTTTTCGGTATCTGATCATTTTCTCCGCTTAAAAGTTTTTCTCTCTCAAAGGATCTACGAGGCTTAAGGGCTAAAGAAGCAAATCAACTAGGTTGCGCCACATTATCAATGTGGCAGAGAGTGAAGCTATGAGCGACATGATCGTTATCAATGTGTTAAGGGAAGAGCCAGATGCGTCACCTACAACAGTAGCCTTGTGACCATCTGAGCCCCTCCAATATGTTTTTACCGTCTTAGCTAGGACCTTTCTTTTCATTCTGGCAAGGATTTCGATCCCATGCTTCTAATAGTGTCTGCCTAGGAGAGACACACTTATATCTGTTGCCTGCTCTTGGTTTTTTCAGTGGAGACCCATACCCTCACACAAAAATATTTAAATCGTCGAGCGGTCTATATGGCGGAAAGCTGGGATGAAACTACGCAGCTTCCAATAGGTCTGATTGGCTGCGGCTCAATAGGAACGATAATAGCAGAGGCGATTGATAGAGGTACGATCGCCGATGTCGAATTAGTTGCGGTATTTGATATAGTCAGAGAAAAGGCAGAAAAGTTAGTCGGCATACTGAGCGGGAAGCCTACGATTGCAGAGACTGCGAATGATCTGATCGAGAGCAAAGATCTTAAGCTCATTGTGGAGGCTGCGTCTCAGGACGCTGTGAAGCAATACGCATTGAAGGCCCTTGAAGAAGGTAAAGATCTCATGATCATGAGTGCAGGTGCACTCATCGATGAGAACCTTTTCGGCCAGATATCAGATTACTCCAAGATGAAGGGTAGGAAGGTTTACGTGCCTTCAGGCGCAATCGTCGGATTGGACAACATTAAGTCTGCGGCTGTAGGCAAGATATTCGAGGTGACTCTCACAACTAGAAAACCCCCGTTGAGTTTCCAAGGGGCACCTTTTGTCAGGAGTGAGAAGATCAACCTGGATTCGATCAAGGAGCCTCTACTTCTTTATGAAGGCCCGGCGAGGGAGGCGGTGAAGCTTTTCCCAAACAATGTTAATGTAGCCGCCTCGCTCAGCCTTGCAGGTGTTGGTCCCGATGAGACGAAGGTCAGGATAATAACCGACCCCGGAGCGAAAGAGATAATTCATGAGATCCGTGTCAAGGGAGAATTTGGAGAACTTGAGACGAGGACCGTTAACAGACCGTTCCCGAACAACCCCAAGACGAGCTATATCGCTGCGCTCTCCGCAATAGCTACATTGAAGAAGATCGCTGGTAACATCGTGATAGGAACGTAGAGCGCAGCGATGAAATGAGCCCACAATCGGTCGGCGTCAAGGCAAGTTTGCAATGTATCCTATTTTAGAGCCAACCGAACGGCTTGAAGGCTTCTAGAACATCTTTACCTTTGCTTCTTACGGTTCTATTGTCAACTCTTTCGAGGCTTGTCGTTCTGGAGGCCGAGTCAGCGTAGTTGGCATGTGAGTATTCTACCTCAACCGTTATTGGCGGTTCAAATTTTAGAGGTTTTGTTGAGCGCCGTCTCCCTAAGGCTCTTTCAGCTGCTTCGGTTATCATACTACTCGTTTTTGCGGGCGGAAGGCATTCGGCAAAGTTTCTGCTTATTCCTTCTTTCACAATGACGCCTTCGATGTCTCCGAAGATCTCGTCTGCCTCCTCAACAGCCTTCCTACACCCCGAAACCAAGACTACCGGTATATCAAAGAAGCCGACTATGGCTCCATCAATACCTATCTCTCCTACTCTCCTACCGTTGATGAAGACGTTCATGACAACTCTGGTTGACATTGTGTGCTCCAATACCCCGCCGCGTGTTCCTGCCATCGCGTGATACCCGATCATGAAAGCTCCGTCGAATCCTCTGTCTAGGCCGTGATGCCTGCAGGGTCTCGGTCCACCAGTCAAGCAGCGGGCTTCTTTATGGAGCAGATTGGGGACGAGGTTGAATCCTCCTCTTGCTCCATGGAGATCGTTGATAATGACTTGCGATGCACCACCCTTCATAGCTCCCTCGACGGCTGCATTCACGTCTCCTGTTAGGAGACGACATGCGTCTTCATATTCCGTGCCTTGGCCCGACGTCTGCTCTTCCCTGAGGACAGATGTCGCTCCCTCGAGATCTGTCATTATATAGATCTTGACCATGTCTTCACCTAGAGTCCGTGTTATCTTATATTGTTATCGACATTGCCAACATTCTCAGATTCTGGGCACCGCTCAGGAAGTAGTTTCCCAGCGCGGAGAATTGTCGATATCGTACCTAGACCCTGAACAGTGGAGAGTCTGGATGTCACTTGGATCCCTTATATATATGAATTGAAGAGAATTGGATTGTAGCTGAAACGTCTGACTTTGGAGGACTACACGATTGGATCTTCCCAAAGTTCTGTTGCGGGAAAAAATGATGGAATTTCTCGAAGAGGATGCAGGGATGGGGGACATAACAACCGAAGCTGTGATCCCTCGAGGATTGAAGGTGAAAGCTCAAGTAATTGCGAAAGAACCGTTCGTGGTAGCGGGACTTGCAGAGGTGAAGTCTCTGTTCGAGATGCTAGGCATAGAGACTCCCAAATCGGCTGACGACGGAGAAGAAGTTGGTTCTGGCACGGTTGTTGCTGAGGTAACTGGCGAAGGCCGTTCAATACTGATTGCTGAAAGAACGGCTCTCAACCTTCTGAGTCGCATGAGTGGGATAGCCACAGCCACGAGAAAACTCGTGAAAAAGATAGATAGGATGGGAGGAGGGATCCGGATAGCAGGAACAAGGAAGACGGTGCCCGGATTAAGGTACTTCGATAAGAGAGCCGTAGAGATTGGCGGAGGGGATACGCATCGATTCCGTCTTGATGACGCACTACTAATAAAGGACAATCATATCGCCATAGCCGGTGGAATCGCAGAAGCGATCAAAAGAGCCCGTTCAGTAGCCAGTTTCTCGAAGAAGATTGAGGTTGAAGTCGAGAAGTTGGAAGAAGCCTTGGAGGCAGCCAAACTTGGAGTTGACATAGTCATGCTCGATAACATGACGCCGATGGAAGTCAAAGAAACCATTGAGGTGCTGGAAAAGAGCGGTCTCAGAAAGGGGGTCTTGATAGAGGTCTCTGGAGGCGTGACCGAAGGTAACATAGTTGAGTATGCTGAGGCGGCGCCCGACATAATTTCCCTCGGAACATTAACCCACTCTGCTAAAGCAGTCGATATCAGTCTTGAGATCGTGAGACCGGAGTAGCTTTTGCTCACCCGCCCTAATGGATTGGCGCTCAATCGAATCTTTCAGTGCAAGTGTTCCCGCCGACTCCTTCCCTTGTAAGATGCCTGCGCCATGGAAGAGACCTAAAAGAACCGCGACGCCTTCCCAATTTATCGGCGTTCGTTCTGCATGTTCAGCTTTTCGTGATGATGTCGGTCACGATTTTGGCCGGCGCGTCGGTCCTAAAGCCCGTCTTGTTGAAGTGGGTTGGTAATGCCTTGTAACCAACGCCCTCGATCCCGTTGATGACATTCCCAAGCCGAGGGACGGGAAGATTGAGTCGGTCGCATATTTTGTTGACGACGTAGTAAGTGGCCGACGCGTCGCATTCTGCCTCGATAAGCGATAGTAACCTCGAAATTCTCCTTTCATTTGTCAAGTGCCTCGTAGCAATATCGTTTAGCATCGAGGAGCAGAATTCCTTATCTGAGTTTCTTCCGAGCCATAATGGCCCTGCTGCCTTCAATGGTGAGCCGCACTCTTCACATCTCTCGGGAAGACTGGGAGCAAGCCCCGCGTGGGTCTCTCTGTGGAAGCAGTTGAAACAGTGAAGTATGTAACCCATGCTCGCGATGCTTTCGTTGGCCTTCTTCGCTCCGTAACTTACTAGGGCGTAAACTCGGATGTAGTGGTCGCTGCTGTGGCTGAATATCGGTGTTATGCCAATGTCTCTTCTGGCAGCGGTTGAAGCGAGGCAGCCCGCCAAAAGACGGACCGCCAGCTCCTGACAGTACTCAGTCCTCAGCGACCTTCCGCCATACTTCCTGAGAGAGACCTCGGGGTGGACCCCGCAAAGCGGCGCCATGTCTGTCGCCGTCAACGCGATCAAACCATTGTCCTTCAACGACCTTAGAGCCGAATCCATATAGCCTGCGGGAGAGCCGAAAGGGTCTATGTCGATGAAGTCAAATCTATTGCGTGGACCTGAATATCGGCTCAGGAGGAGATTTGCGTCCTCGTTTACGACGAGTACGCGATCAACAATCTGATTCAGCCTGACATTATCTTGAGCTAGCTCGGCTGCTACAGGATTTATGTCATTTAACACGACTCTAACGACGCCACGCACTTCCTTGGCAAACCGTATTCCCCTCACTCCGCACCCCGTCAGAGGTTCGCAGACGTGGAGGTCGCGCTCCACTTTCTTCTGGTAAGATTGGAGGGCGAGGACAGCTAGGTCGCGGTTCATCTCCATGACTGGATTGTAGAAAACGGGTGCCTTGGACGGAGCGTACTCAGAGTCGACTCTCTTGAAAGCCTCTAGTCTGGGGGCTCTAAACCTCACGGATCCTTCCTCTTGGATCTGAGTAGGGAAGTCGAAGGTCAATCTCTGTCCCTCCAATACCTTATCTAATTGCTAAGGGATTGTTAAATGATTAATCCATTATCGCGTGACACGCCTCGCACGGTTTTTCTCCAGTCGCGACTTAGGTTGGTGAATTATGGCGAGATTTGTATCAGCCTCTTTCACGTGATACGTGGAGCTACATGGTGCAAAATGAAGAAGTGAACCGGGCAGAGTAAGAAGGAGTCTCGAAATTGGTTATAGCGGTTCGCTCAAGAAGGGAGCCATAAAGAAATTGAAGGGAGATTAAGATCCCTGTTCCTATAGGACTTATGGACCTGAACCTTTCTTCCTGTGCGATCTTGACGAAAGACAAGACTATTTGCACAACATGTAGGGGAAGGTGAGAATGGGCGTCGAATTCGATGAACAGTTACAACATCTACGTAGTCTCGCCTTGCCTTCAGGAGCATTACGACCGTTATGAAAGCGTCGCAAGTAGGCCCTTCACATATCCAAGCGCGTAGGCCCAAGCGATCATCCTAGTCGAAGTGTCGCTCGCTAATACGGGGACATGGTCAGGATTTATTCCGCCTTCGTAACCAACTTCTTTCAGTGTCTCGAGGATCACGCGCATATTCATATTCCCATCACCTAACATCACTTCTTCGTAGCCTCCCGTCGTAGGAATCGTACCACGAACATTTCGGAAGTGGACATGGAAGATCTTGCGTCTCTTTCCAAAATACCGGATTTCTTCGATCACGTCTGCTCCAGACTCGTACCGCGTTCCGACGCAATAGAGAAGCCCAATGGAGTGGCTGCGAACCTCGTCGAAGATCCTTTCAAGACCGAGGAGAGTAAAGGGAGCTTGGGAAACGGGTGGATCTGAAGGGTGAAGCGCAATTTTCACTTGGTGCTCCTCTGCAATCGGGATCAGTCTCTCATAGACCTTTACGCAGCGATCAAGGTAATCGTCAATGGTCATGCCTTTGTTGAGGACGCCAGATGTCTCTGCGATCTGCTCTCTCATTCGCTCAAGGCTAAATGCAAACATCTTATAGCCACCTCTATGGGCTCTCTCGAAGCCCCCGAGCTGCCCGGGGTTGAGCTCCCAGTGAACAGGTACGACGGCTATTGGTACGGAGGCTTTTCCAAAGCACTCTAAGGCGTTGGAGGTCCTTTGCAAATCCTCTTCGCCACCCGGTTCGCCTCTCAGATACCTTTTGGGACTGGGAAGTGTAAGTCTGAAGAGATCTAGTCCGGCTGCTCGAATCCTCTTTTTCAGTTTAAGCAACCCGTCCAGATCAGGGTATCCTCTTTCCTTAACGTTTGGTACCTTCATGGGATCGTTTATGTCCAAACCGTCAACACCTGTCTGTTGCGCGAACCTTAGGTAGTCGTCAGAAAGATCACCTTCCATGATCACAATCTTCATTTATTCCGCCACCGTAAACTCAGATGCATCGATGTACAATTTGCCGGTCTGGTTATAAAGTTAAGAAGAGAGTCATGGCCTTCTCGAGCTTCCGATCCGTTATCCTCGCTATGTATCTCTTCGGGAAGAGCTTAAATTCCGTAGTTGACTAGTTAAGGTATGACTAGGATAGTCGTGAAGGGGCTTTGGGTCGAATTCTACTGCTAACAGGACTGCCCGGAGTAGGCAAGACGACGGTCGTTGAGAGAGTGGTCAAAGAACTGGTGGCGAGAGGCTTCAAAGTCGGAGGGATGATAACCCGCGAGGTGAGGAAAGGCGGGATCCGTATAGGCTTCCAGATCGAAGACTTGATGACTGGACGCGTAGGTTGGCTTGCTCATGTAGATCAGGCGCGTGGTCCACGGATCGGCAAGTATAGAATCAACCAAGGTGACCTCGAAGAAGTCGGTGTGAAGGCGATTCTCAAAGCTACGATGGAGGCAAATGTAATCGCAATCGACGAGATAGGGCCTATGGAACTCACCTCAAAGTCATTCAAAGATTCCGTGATCAAGGTATTGGAGAGCGGGAAGGTCCTTCTGGCAACTGTTCACTACAGGATTCGAGATCCCTTGGTTGAGGCTGTAGAGAAAAGGAAGGATGTTGAAATAACAGAGGTGACAGTTGATCATCGAGACGAACTCCCAAAGATCATCGTCCAAAAAGTCGCTAGTATGCTCAACGAAGAATGCTGACTCAACGCCGTCGGAGGAGGTTGTGCCAAAATATGCTCGTGGCCGGGATCGATGATGCAGGTCGAGGGGCAATTCTGGGACCTCTCGTCATTGCAGGAGTCCTTCTTGATGAACGGGAACTGCCCAAACTCGTAGCTTTGGGCGTGAAAGATTCCAAGATCCTTTCGCCGCGGAGAAGAGAGCAACTAACGCAAGAGATCCCGAAGATTGCCCTCAAGCAGCATATCGTAAGTTATGCTCCAGATGAGATAGACTATGTTGTCAACTGCGGTAGAAAGCTTCACAGACTGAACTGGCTCGAGGCCCGCGGCATGGCCGATGTAATAGTTCGATTGAATCCGGATGTCGCTTTCGTCGATGCTTCGGATGTCCTCCCAGAACGCTTCAAGACGCAGATACTTGAACAGGTTCCATTCAACGTGAAAGTAGTTTCCGAACACAGAGCAGACAGAAATTATCCCATAGTCTCAGCTGCCTCGATCGTGGCGAAAGTCTGCCGTGATGACGCCATTGCTCTGCTCCGCCGAGAATACGGCGACATCGGCTCGGGATATCCTTCTGATGAAAGGACGATGGACTTCCTTGAGACTTGGATAAGCGAACACTCCTCGTATCCGATCTTTGTCCGCAAGTCATGGAAGCCGGCTAAGAGGCTGTTGAGCTCCGACAAGTTTCAACAGATGAAAATTGCTTAGGAGAAAGCAAAGCGAGTATACCTCAAAGTAACGGGGCCCATTCCCTGTAGACAACATACAATGTACGCGGAAAAGAATCACATCAACGAAGGCGGCGAAGATAAAAAGAAGTGTTCTCTGATACAAGCTGGAGCTAGTCCTACCAGAAAATTATAAATAAGTGCACTTCATCTCTGATCTGAGGTATCCTGATGACTTGCTACTTCAGACATCTTCATGCAGTCTTTGAGAAAGCTGGCATAGAGGTCAAGAAGGAGAACAAACGTGAGATCGACAGAATCATTCATGACATTGTGGGCGTAGAGTACAAGAATTGTCCGGCTGCTTGGAGAGAAGTCAAAAAAAGAACAACACACGACGAAGAAAGATTCGTCGCCGCTTTGAAAGAGGCGTGGAGCAGATCAGCAACCTTTAGCCATGATGGATAGTGCGATTTTCGTATCTTAGCGTTGTCTCCCAGTTCTTATCGTCAACAATCACCTAGGAAGTCCTTGGTTCTCGGCTCTCCTTTAGGAGCTCGATGATCTTGTCGAGTTCCTTCCCCCCTGACAGATTCTAAGTTCCTCTCTAATTGGCCGAAAGTTATTTAAGATCACTAGAATGTTAATCCACATCTAGGGGATGTGCGATGGCGAAACCTAAGATCGGGGTTCAACTCATCATATGGGGTAAAAGGCAGAGCGAGGATCTACCCGGAGTGCTCGAAGAGGTCTCATCTTTGGGATTTGATGGCGTTGAGACGAGTCTCAACGCATACGAGAAGATCCGGGATCCGAAAGGTCTGCTCAAAAAGGCGGATTTGACTTTGGCCGGCATACACTTGGGGATAGATGAGAAGATGGCTGATGCCGCTTTAGGACTTCTAAGGCGGATGGACGGGCGGAACCTACTTTTCAGCGGGGCGGGCGGCAAGGAGAACAGCGAGGAGAATTATCTAAAGAGCTCGAATCTCCTTGAGAAGATCGGGAAGAAGGCTGCTGACGAAGGCGTCAAAGTCTGCTATCACAATCACTGGCAGGAGATCGTAAATGGCGCGATGGGTACGAAGATCATATGCCGGAAAACAAGTCCCGAACATGTTTCACTCTGTATCGACACATACTGGGTCAAGTGTGGGGGATTATCCCCGGCCGACTTCATCGGGGAGCACATGGACCGGGTTGCATATCTACACCTGAAAGACGGGACAGAGGAAGGCATGAAGAGACGGGAATTCCTCGAGTTGGGTCGAGGCGCAATCGATTTCTCCGCCGTCTTCAAGGTTGCCGAATCTAAGAATATCGAATGGTACGTTGTGGAACAAGATACAACAGATAAGACTCCGAAGGACAGTAGCGGAATCAGCAGAAGATACTTGAAGGAAAAGTTTGGACTCTAATCGAAGAAGTCAGGATGAACAAACGCGTGCGTTGACTGCATCGTCAAAAAAGGCTGTCAGGTCCCGTGTCCCGCCACGATCATCACATGGTCTTTGTCAAAGGGTTCAAGTCGGACGATGTCTGATATCTCGAAGCCGCGTTTCTTCAAAATCTCTTCCTCTCTTTTGTATATCTCAGCGGGATCCTTCGTTACATCAATGCTTCTAGCCTTGACGGCTAACATGATCTGTCCTTCCTTCTTGAGGAAGATGTCAGCGTTATCAGCAAGTATCTTCGCCTGCTCGGGTTGGGCTACGTCACAGTAGATCACGTCAACCTTCTCGACAAGGTGGGAGTATCTCTCAGGAAGTCTAGCGTCGGCCATCATAGGCGATATGTTGCTACGAAACTCGCAGACATTGTTGACAAGCTCCCTTATGGATCTCGGCGCGAACTCCACAGCGTAGATGTGACCCCTCTGACCAACTATGTCTGAGACGTGGCTCACGGTTGTCCCAGACGCGGCGCCCAAGTAGAGCAACTTTTGCCCAACTCTGATCGGATTTCTCTTGAGCCCCTTCAGAATTGCTGCGGCGAGCTTACTCCTGTAGGGTTCCCAGAGCCTGTACTCTACACCTTTATACTTGATGAGACGCTCACCATATACGCTTCTTGTAGGTGCAAGATTCTTTGTTGCAAGTCTACGTGAGCCATCTTCGACGGTAACTACGTAAACGCCTTCAAACTCTTGGTGCGGCTCGACCTCTACGTCCATGTCTTCTTCCTCCCCTTCTTTTCTTCTCTTTCCTAGGCGGCTTTGCTATCTTGGGCTTGGGAGGCTTCTCTTTTATCTCTTGAATCCTCTTTTCGAGGTCGGCTTTAAGGGAGTCGCCTGCATACCTGCCACTGAATGCATCGGTGCGCGCAGCTATAGCCAGTTTTCCGGCCAGTGCCCTGGCTATTCTGCCTCTTTGCCAATGCTTAGCCTCATGGATGAAACTGTGTTGGAAGATGACGCCGTGCTTTGGTGGTCGCGCGCCGGTTTTGAGGAATCTGAAGAGAGCCTTCTCTGCGCCTAGGACCTGCACTGTGCTTGCGGGCATCTTGGCTAAGTTTGTTAGTCCTCCTGCTATGGCAATGAGTCTGGCCCCTAGGGTTGGGCCGGTCAGGGCGTTGATATTCGGAGCTACTTCATCCATCATTTCCGTTATGTACTTGTCTAGGGATGCCCTTGCGTCGTAGAGTTGCAGTATCTGTCCGCACATTTCTGTGATCTGTTTGAGATCGGTATCGAAGAGCTTGGATCCCATCGATCTTTCCGCAGCCCGGGCTATTTCTTCGGCTTTGTTCCGGGGCAATCCAGCCTTGCTTAGATTCTGGATGCCGAAGTTCTCTCTCGTACCGAGGTCTCTCACTAGACGCGCGTAGGTTTCGTGCTTCTCTACCAAGCCGTCTAGTTCAGGGAAGTGAAGCCCATACCATTCTCGGAGACGGGTTACAAAGAGATTGATCGATTTATCCATATCATCCATCGCTTGGATCGTCTGTACTACAAGAAGGTCTCTCTTTTCGGTCGCTTTTCTTACTCTCGCCTTGGTCAGCTCGATCGAGATTCTGCGCGTCCATTCGGCGACCTCTTCGAGTTCCTTCACGAAGCCGACTTCTAAGGCGTATCGGCCGAGATCCTGGCGGAGGAGCTCTCCCGCTCTCGAAGGCTTCTCCACGCTCACATCGACGCCCAACATCTCGTGGATAGTACGTGCGATCTCAGATCGTTCGAAGATGAAAGAGGTGTAACCTTTGTCCTTCATGGCCTCTATAAGTGTGATCAGTTCGTTGACTACCCTCCCGTTCTCAATATTTTCCAGTCTCTCTGCTATCTTCGTAGCGTCTTTTGGGAACAGAGCCTTATCAACCAGTTGGTTGTCCTCTCCAAATCCAAGGACACCCATGAAACATTCGATGACATCCGCCTTCAATAGGTTACCCCCTGGAAAAACATTCGTCTCAACAGCCGCTTTCCACCTATCATTCTACAAACCTATAGATATACTTGCTTCAATGAGAATTTATAGCTTCACACCTTAGCTGACCTTAGGCTATTGGTAATTCGCAGTATTCCGTGTTTATATACGCCATTCTCAGATAATGTCTCGGGAGATTCAAGTGTCTCGAAGAGATTTGACGATCCATCGGGATATGATGCTTGCTTTTATGGGTCATATAATGGTAGACCATTTCGGTGAAGAATCCTTAGATGCCTTAACAGAATTAAACAATGAGAAAACTAGGCAGAAATGGAGAGAGATAGCGAGGTCCAGTGGAAGAAGCGATCCAGAGTATCTATTCTGCCTCTTCAGCAAAGAAGCTCATGAGTTTGAAGTAATTAGAAAGAACAAGAAAGCCCTAGAGGTTAGGGTAAAAAAATGCGTGCACGCTGAAACTTTCAAAAAGCTGAGTGCATCTCACATTGGCTACAAGCTCATATGTGGCGGCGATGCGGCAGTGACAGAAGGATATAACCCACAAATAAAGTTCTCAAGACCAAAGGTTCTCATGGCTGGCGACGACTGCTGCCATTTCATATGGGAGCTCCAGCAGTAATTTCGCATACTAGTCGCGTCAAAGCGACCAACATGTACGAAAGAACAGAAAATGCCTTTCATTTGGAAGAAGCAGATAATACTAGACTCCACAAGTTGTCGTCGCCAATATTCACCAAGTTTGGGCGAACAATATTCAAAATTTCCCCCTGAAAATTCCGGAAATCTGAAACTGGATAGCCGCACCGGCTTGGGAGCAAACCCGAACCATTTTTGCCAGTACCTGTCGCTCCATCTTTCTCTATCACTGGATACATACCTTTGAATCCTTCGGCGATCAAGTATGGTCAGAAAAAAGGCTCCGCCCCTTGATCCGTTGGTGATTGATGTCAATCTTTTTATGGAAGGTGTTATTACAGGTTCGACGAACCGGACACGGGGATTACAGAAAGCGGAAAAGGGTAGAGATGATCGAATTACCCGAAGCATTAGTCATTGCGCAACAGATGAACGGCGAGCTCAAGGGGAAGCGAATCGCGTCTGGCATCCGAGGAAATGCTCCCCATAAATTTGCATTCTACAACCGTCCGCCAGAAGACTACGAGGCGATTCTCAGGGGTAAGACGATGGGTCAAGCGATCGAGCACGGCTCCTTGATCTGGGCTTCCGTGGAGCCCGACTATGTGCTCGTGCTTGGGGGAGGTGGCGAGAGGATACTGTTTCACCGAAGCGAAGACACGCTACCAAAGAAGCATCAGCTCATGCTCCACTTTCAGGATGACACGCATCTAACCGTCACTGTCCAAGGGTGGGGGTTCGTGCAGCTCTTTCACCAATCAGAGATCGTGGGACAAAGGGGATACCATCTAGGCAGAAAAGGGATCTCTCCTCTCGGCGCCGAGTTCACCTTCGAGTACTTTCAAGGGCTTTTCAGGGAGCTTGAACAGGAGGACCCGAGAAGTATAAAGTTCTTTATGATCAGCAAGCCTGGTATATGGGGTGTTGGCAACGGTTGCCTTCAGGACATCCTCTTCCGCGCCAAGATCCATCCAAGAAGGCGCTGTATCGATATTACTGAGAGCGAAAGGCGGGCACTCCATGAGGCGATCAAACAAACTCTAAAGCGTGCGGTGGAATTGGGCGGCAGAGACAGCGAACGCGACCTGTACAATCAGCCCGGGGGATATCGGAGAATTCTTGACAGCAGAAATGTGGGTCAGCCTTGCCCTGAATGCGGAATGACGATCGAAAAGACCCAATATCTTGGCGGCGCATCCTATTTTTGCCCTCGTTGTCAAATCTAACCGTGCAACACTTTCGGAAGACATGACTAGACTAGACTTCGCAAGGACAACAGGTACCTGAAAGCCTGAAGTGATGTCATGAAGGAGAGAGCCGGGCCGAAAGGTAAGAAGTTGCTTCTAATGGGAAGTAGCGCTTTCGATGCTAAGGAGCTGCCAGTTAAGGTCAAAGTGAGAATAGACAGGGCTATAGCTCGTAATGTGAAGATTGTTGTAGGTGAAGCTCTAGGGTCGAATAGGCTCTACCAAGACTACTTGAAATCTAAAGGCTACAAGAAAGTGGTCGTTGGACACGCGATGAGGTTGAGGTATAACGCGGGCAATTGGGACACCATGCAATACGGGAAAGACTTGAAGGAAAGAGAGAGAAGGATGATTGAGGATTGTGATTCTGCAATTGTTATCTGGGTGAACAAGAGTAGCGTGATATCGGAGAATCTTGAGCCACTGAAGAGGCTCGGAGAACCCACCTACCTTTATGAATACTTGAGCGAAACAAACACCCCCGAAGCTGCCGACCTCGACCCTAGACGCACTTACGACCCCTATTACCACGCAAAAGAGTACTGGAGAAAACGAAAGTCAACTAGGTGACAATGAAACCGACCTTAGGGAGAACCCGAGGTCGCAACTATTGCTGCCTGAGGGATTCCTCTGAAGCAGGAAAATGAATAGCTTACTCGAAGGAGTTCAGACGAAATAGAATTCAAAGCTGAGCGTAGAAGGTCGAGGCATCTTGCGGTACCCTTGGTTTGCGCTGTGGTCTGTCTTACTTAGCTCGCGTTCAACAGTATCGCTTAAGGTTTAAATCTTTCAATTGGTAAACGGGATTATGGGGAAAAGGTTGCCTGATGAAAAGTTGTATGACAAAGCTAAGGAAGAGATGAGGTTCTTCGAGAGAATCCTAGCGGAGATTCCGGGTTTCAGAGGCTATAAGGAAAAGGAACTGCGAAGAGAAACCGACAAGATAATTAGGAGACATGCTTATCAGAGGTTGCGGGCAACTCGAGATGATTTGAAAAGGGTCTTTCAGAAGCTTTCAGATCAACGCCTCCATGAAGTCTTGGGGGAAATGGATAGGCTTATCATGAATTTTGATCGAGTCGCGGAAAAGATAAATCATGCGTCTTACGGCTATGCTGGATTCTTCAATGTTTTGAAAATCGAAGAAGAAAAGCTCGACAAGATGATCGCCTTTGACAGCAACCTCATCAATTATGTGGGTAGGATAGTCGAGGAAGCTAACGCCTTCAAGAAGGAAGCTACCGAAGGTCACTTTGAAAGAGCCTCAGCGCAAATTGAGAACCTGAAGGCATTACTCGATTCATTGGAAGAGGTATTTGACAGTAGAGAAGAAGTAATCTTGGAGGGTTGAAGAACATGCCTCAAGTTATAGAATGGAAGAATCCTGGATTAGAGGATGTGGTCTTGAGATATCCCGACGAAACCATAACATGGGGGGCTCAGCTGATTGTCAAAGAGTATGAAGCTGCAGTCTTCTTCAGGGATGGGAAAGCATATGACGTATTCGGTCCGGGAAGACATACGCTTACAACTTTGAACCTTCCCCTACTAACCAGCGTCTTGTCTCGAATCGCAGGATACGGGGAGACACCTTTCAAGGCGACCGTGATCTTCGTCTCGACACGTGTCTTCACGGGAAAGTATGGGATGCGAGCCCAGACAACGGAGCTTGCGCCGCTCCAGATCTTCGGAACCTTCTGGTCTAAGGTGGAGAATCCGCAGCTCTTCGTTATGGAGGTTGTGGGCGGCAAGAATGCCTACTCAACAAGTGACGTTGACAATTATCTCCGGGGTTTCCTGAACGAGAGGATCATAGATGAGATCTCAAAGTATGACCTGGCGACAGTTTTCACGAAGCTGGATGAGACATCGGTCGCCGTTAAGAACGCCATCTTGGACGCCTTCAGACGCATAGGACTAGACCTCACAGACCTCAGATTTGAAGGTATAGATACAACACCTGAGTACCGTGAGAGATTGTTCTGGCTGAAGTCGACAAGAGCGCCTCCTGAGACAGTTCTGAGAATGGAGACAGTGAAGGAGACAGCGAAAGAGCTAGGCAAGTCCCCTGGAGCAGCAGTAGGGACAGGAATGGTCTTGATCCCTCAAATCATGCAACCTTCGGGCGCGGAATCTGTCCCATCGGTAGCCGTTATAATTTGCCCCAACTGCAACGCCAGGGTTCCAGCGGCCTCGAAATTCTGCCTAGAATGCGGGACAAGAATAGAGAAACCGACGCCAGCAACAAAGAATTGCCCTAAATGTGGACACTCCATATCGGCGACTGCTAAATTCTGCCCCGAATGCGGAGAGAAACTTGCCTAATATCTTCGAGGAAACTGGAAAGTGGCAAGAAAACCTCTGGGGCTTTTATCGTTTGGCGTTCTCGTTCTTCTAGCGGCGCTAGCCTTAGCAATGGCGTCCGCCGGGGTAATCGGGTTCGTCGAGGTTCCATCTCTAGTGATCGCTTTGTTCGGCGTGTGGGTAATGGGGCTAGCTGGAATCCAATCGGATAAGCAAGAGAAGCATGGACGTAGTGCCTTCAGCACACTCTCTTGGGGAGTCTTGATCTCCGCGTTAGGTATAGTGTGGTTTCTGTCAAACCGTCAGATACTTATGGGCTATCTACCTTCAATCTTCCTATTCGTCATCGGTATACTAATCGTTGTAGCCGCCCTTCGTTACTGGAAGAAATAGTGCTTCAAAGAAAGCTGGAAATCAACCATCTCACTTAACACTGAGGGTTCAAATTATCTAACGCTGCATTTGAAGATTTGCGCTTTTTCATTAATGTACCCTAAGTGGATATAAACATATTAAATAGAACACTGGTTCTGTTAATGTCACATAACTCACTAGTACTAAAGAAAAAATAGTTTGATCATCGAGATGGGGGGATGGTAGAATGGTAAGTCGTCCTCTAAAGGCCCTTATCTATGTAGCCTCGGCGATCCTGATCTTCTTCGGAGTCGTCTTCATAATGTCCACGAATCTTGGAATCGCTTACTTTTTTGAGGGACTTGCCTTCCTAGTTGTCGCCATGTTACTGTTAGTCCTCAGTCTGGAGAAGAAACCGGTAGAGATTAAGCAGACAATTTCTGTCACTGGGCCCGTGAAAGTTAAGGAAGTCCGTTGCCCTGTTTGCAACGCCGTTGTAGACCCAACCAAGGTCGAGGTTATCGTGGGAAAACCATACGTCACCTGCAGCTACTGTAAGAGCAGATTTGAGTTGACAGAGGAGCCGACATGGTGACCCGAAGCGGAGTCTCTGCCCTCACCGCCATCTTACTGGCATTATACATCTCGATTGCTTTGATTCCTGTTATCCCGTGTCACGCAGCAGTGACCTACACCGTTAGCCAAGAATGGGTGCGCGTCTGGATAAATAAAGACGGTTCTATCGATATCCAGTACAACATTACTCTAACCTATACATCGGGTTCTCCTGAAGGGATCGTAACAGTGGGAATGCCCAAAGGAGGCTTCCGAATCGAGTCTGTTCGAGACTCCTCGGGCGCAAATCTTGAGTACAGGGATGTGTCAGGTGGGGGTTTCTACGGCATAGACGTGTACCTCAAGAAGCCAATAGCACTCAACCGGCCGAATACTTTCCTAGTCTATGCAGTTGTCCCAGAAATGGTCTCTAAAGACAGCACAAATCCGGGAAACGTCGGGATGCTCTTTTACGCAACTACCTTCGATGACGCCGTCGGTCCAATCGGGAACATCCGCATCGCCATAGTCCTTCCAGAAGGTGTCAAGAGCCATGAGGTGAAGTATTCCACAGGTATGCCCTTCGACAATGTCTTCATGGACGGAAATAACCTTGTTGTCTACTGGGAACGTAGCAGCTGGCCAGCAACTGAAGAGTTCAGAGTTGGCGTCTCTTTCCCAGAAGGATACGTATCTCTAGGACCCGGCATATGGTTTTACGTTGGCATTGGGGGGGCCATTCTAGCCGCAGCAGGTTTCATAGTAGTCATCTTTACAAGGCTTAGAAAAACAACATATGAGAAGCCGAGAATAGCCATCGAAGCCCTCGGCGCGGCGCGAGGTATGACCGCGGTCGAAGCAGGAGTAGTCCTCGACCTGACACCAATCCGTGTTCTCACCATGATTCTCTTTGGCCTCCTCATCAAGCGGATAGTTATGGCGACAGCTACAGATCCACTTATTAAGCTGCAGAGGCTTGAGAAATCTGCAGGCGAACCGGCTCCAGCTCTGCGATATTATGAGATCGATTACCTAAGGGCAGTAGAGCCAGATGGAAGTCTTGACGAGATGGTGCTTGCCCGAACCTACCTAGGATTGAGGGACACTATGAACTATAAGTTACGTGGCTACTCTAGGACGGATACTGTAAACTATTACCGGTCGATAGTCGACAAAGCTTGGTCTCAAGTTGCGCAGGCTGGAACACCTGAATTGAAAGGCGACGCAATTGACAAGAACATAGAATGGCTCCTCGCGGACGAAAGATTCGATGAAAGGTTCAGAATCGCCTTCCCGCCAGACATCATTATTTACCCTGGGCCAGGATGGTGGTGGTACTGGCGTGGCCCACATTTTCCGCCGGGCCAGACTCCTACGCCCCCTACAAGCCCAACTGAAGCTAAACCCATACCTGGCCAAGACTTTGCCAATGATATCGTCCGAGGTCTAGAAAAGGCGGCTAACAACACGGTGAAGAACGTTCAAGACTTCACAAATCGTCTCATCCCAGCCCAAGCAGCTACCGCGAGGGAACGATCAGTGAGAAGCCAGTCAAGCTGCGTTTGTGCCTGTGCCCACTGCGCTTGTGCATGCGCTTGCGTGAGTTGCGCTTGTGCCTGTGCCCATGGAGGTGCCAGATAGTTGGTGATATTTGGCAAGTTGGCGCGCACAAAGCCTAAGGTATCTCTCCACCATCTGAGAGTGGAGGACGGCGAATACCAAGGGCTCCGCCTGCATCTGCGCTATGAGGAGGACAGGACCGGCGTACTCATTATCAACGCGTCGCGCGTCCTTTTCCTTAACCGCACAGCCGCAGAGTACGTCCGCTCCTTTATCAAAGGAGAATCGGAGGAGGTGGCGGTCCGGAGAATCCGAAGACGCTATAAGGTTGATGTTGAGACGGCTCGAAAGGATTACCAGGATGTCCTGTTCGTGGTTAACACCTTCGCAAAGACCCCTGATGTCTGCCCGGTCTCTTACCTCGGCGTAGAGAAGATGGAACCTTTCCAGAAAGAGTTGAGTGCACCGTACCGGATGGACTTAGCCATAACCTACCGATGCAATAATGAGTGCCTCCACTGCTACGCCGGAGGATCGAGAGAGAGCAAGGAGCTGACCGCTGAAGAATGGTTTAGGGTGATGGACAGACTCTTGAAGCTTGGCATCCCTCACGTAGTCTTCACCGGCGGCGAACCCACCCTGAGAGATGATCTTCCGAGGCTTATTGGCTACACCCAGGAAAATGGGTTAGTTAGCGGCCTCGTTACGAATGGGCGCAGGCTCAAAGAAGATGCCTATTTCAGGTCTCTCATCGATGCTGGTCTAGACCATGTTCAGATAACCCTTGAGTCCCATGATCCTGAAGTCCATGACAAGATTACAGGTATCATAGGAAGCTGGAATGAAACGGTTCGAGGCCTCAAGAACGCCATCGCCTCACCCATATACACAATCAGCAACACAACCCTTAACCAGTACAATGGTCGGGATATACTAGAAACCATAGACTTTATCCACAGCCTCGGGCTCAGACAGTTCGCTTGCAACAGCCTCATCTACTCTGGGAAGGCTCCAGAAGTGGCGAAAGACTTCGCCTTGGATGAGTCATCACTCGAACCGATCCTTACCCAGATCCGGGATCGCGCTCGGGCGCTGGGTATGGAGTTCACCTGGTACACACCTACGGAGTACTGTGTCCTCAACCCCTTGCAGCTCGAATTAGGCATAAAGAGTTGCAGCGCTTGTCGCATAAGTATGTGCATCGAACCCGACGGCACGGTCATCCCATGCCAGAGCTACTTTACACCTCTTGGAAACGTATTGAAAGATGATTGGAAGAAGATTTGGCAGAACCCCCTTTGCCTCAAACTCAGATCTCGAAAGTACGTGCAGGAAAAATGCTTAGAATGCCCAAGCTTGAACATTTGTGGAGGAGGCTGCCCCCTCAGGTCTGGGAAGGAAGCCTACGTCTGCGGCGGTCCGTCAGCCTGACGCCTAAGATACAACATGACCCCGCAAAACTGGCAAAAATGGAATCACTAGATATTTTCAGAAGCATTTCCAGTATTTTCTTAGAATTCTCTTCAGGTTCTTCAACATGTCTTCGACTTGTTGCCGGTTCTGCCATGGGTCATTAGGCGCGGGGTAATAGTCTTCAATATCATCCTTATTTTTCTCCGGCTCCGCGACGCCTTCTATTAGTGCATACCAGCAGTAGGGAAGGACTAGAGTGTTGTATCCGCTTGCTATCAAGAGCACAACCTTGCCGCCGCAGACTTTCTCAGATATTTCGCCTATAGTTCGGGATATCTCAAAGAATCCTTTGGCTGTCAATCCCAGACTTCCAAGGTGATCTGCAAAATGAGCGTCGCTTCCACCGTTGGCTATTATGACCTCGGGTTTAAACTCTTCGGCGAGGGGTAGAAAGATTTCCTTCAACGCATAGAGATACGCCTGTTCTCCCGTTCGCATAGGAATCGGAATATTGACCTTGTATCCCTCGCCTTTGCCTTCTCCTATCTCCTCTATGAATCCACGCCACGGATATATGGTCTCGGGATCTTGATGGATCGAGACGAGAAGCACATCAGGATCTGAATAATAAATATCGGTTGTGCCATTTCCGGCATGAACATCATAATCTAGGACCAGTATCCGTTTAAGGCGATATCTTTCACGGAGATTCTCAACCAAGATGGCGATGTCGTTAAAGATGCAGAAGCCGCCCCCATAGTTTCTGCCAGCATGGTGAAAGCCACCTCCAAGGGCTACAGCTCGATCTGCATTGCCCTCAAAAATGGTTGTTCCAGCCTCGATTACACCGCCAATCATGAGCATTAAAGCCTCGAGAATACTTCTAGAAACCGGTGTGTCTAACTGGAATACCCAACTCAGATCCAACTCATAGGGCCTTCCCAACTCAGCTAGACGATAGATTTTATCAACATACTCCTGAGCGTGTACTTCGAGCAGGTCAGCCCGCGTGGCTGGACTCGGTCTTATGAAGAATATGTTCGGCGATTGAGACAATCCTTTCTCGTCGAAGAAACTCTTAGCTTTTACGAACCGGTCTCCTCTGAAAGGGTGATCAACGCCCAAGTCATATTGACTGAACTTTTCGTGGTAGGTTATGCAGACTTTCAAGGGAGGAGGACACCTTTCGCCATTTGCCTTCACTGGTTCTCTCCAAACGAGACGTAGAATATCAAGATGTGCCGTATTTAATTCTTTCCGCCCAAGCTCATAGCATCTTTGAATCAAAGAGTTGAGGCTTTGCTCTGCAGTTGTTCAGAGTGACGATGCTCTTTGCGTCATAGGAAGGCAATAAGAAGAATAGATAGGATTCTGGCATTATATGGTGCAGCACAGATCCTTGGATAGTTGTTGCTGAAGAGCGAAGTTGATTACTACAATCCACCGTGTTGTTGCAGCGTGATTTTGATCGTACGGCACGGAATAGACTCAGTTATCTTCTTCATTGAAAGCAGGAATTATGGGGACAAGGTTAAACTCTCATATGAACTTAGAGATAATGCTGTGAACGAATTGAAGGAGGGAAGGAAAGAAAAAAAGGAGAGACTAGAGAACCTCTATGAAACATCTCCCGCTTCTTGTGAACATTTTGAACTTCTTAGGGTCGAGCTTCTTTCCTAAACCACTAACGATGTTAGTGGTTTTCTTCCCTTTGATGCTTATTTCGTAGACTCCTTTTTCCTTCTTATCTAGATCGGCCTTCATCTTATCATATATTCCTACTCTTGCGGGGGGTAACTCCTTTCTGGTTATCGGTTTTATCTCGTATTCGGACATATTTGATCGATCGAAGATAATAGATCAGCCTTAATAAAGCTTTTGATGTTCTAGTCTTTCCATATTTGATCATCCTTCACACACACACCAAACAAGGCTTTCCAAACTGAACACCATGAAGAAAAAACGGGTAAGACCCAAGCTTCTCACTAACCAAGGCTTTACGGATCTTCCACGAAAAGACCTCATAAGCCAAGTTGAAAGTGTCATCTATTCGATCGTAGGCTAAACATCTCAATAACATTTTAATTACTTCCAGTTCAAGTAGTAACGTGAAGGAGAGAAGTTCAAAAGAAAATCCGTGCTACAGTATAAAAAGTGTGTGGTAGGAAGGTTTGGTTCGAGATGTACTTTAAGTTCACATAATAAGCGTTAAACCCTAAGTATTCATGGATAGATGCCTGATGTCTCTCTTGAAGGAAATAGTTGACGGCTATATGAGGAAGGTTTCTGGACTAGAAGAGCATTGCGATAGATGCCTTAAAACGGAGAGGTGGGGAGGCAGCGTGGTCCTAATGGTCGTGGATGCTGCCTTCACATCAATTGGCCTGAATTACTTCACGGCGGTCGTTTCAAAAGTACAAGAATTCGAGAATAGGTTTGTAGAAAGTGGGAGAATAAGAAATCTCAGAGAACTTGCTGATGCGGATATAGATGAATTGAGGAGCGTATGGAGGAATGAGAGATCGTGGACTCTCGCGAAAGACGTAGCCTCTTACTTATCGATGGTAGGTGATGATAGAATAGGTCTGAGAAGTTGGGCGAGAGATGCAAGCCTTCAGAACTGGCGACAGGACCCTATTGGAAAGATCAAAGGTGTTGGACTAGTCACCTTTCAATACCTAAGGATGATGGGTGGCGTAGACACTGTGATGCCGGATAAGATAGTCAAAAGGGTGATAAATGAGATTTTGGAGAAGGCTGGCTTAGGACGTGTGAATGATGACATAGAATTTGTGAAGAAGGCTGAAGAGATTGCTTTGGGAAGCGGATATAGACCTATAGAGCTCTGTTGGATGACTTGGCTGGTACAGCCGGAAGGAAAGATGTTGAGAATGGAGAAATATTCGAAAATCCTTCCAGAGATTTGACATATCGGTCCAGAATGGGATTAAGAACTATCAGTGATCTAGCCGTCTACACGGGTTCATCGAGATGACCGCCGAAAGTCCTTTGTGCGCGAAAACGATGGTGAGAAGGAATCTCCGTCAGGACGCTTCCGCCTTCGAAAGACCTGTATTTCTCTCCAGTCTGCTGACTAGCTTCGCGGGAAAAGAGGCTTTAGATCTGCAGCCGATTCTATAAGCTGCATCTGCTCCTCTCTTGAAAGTCTGCGGTATCTCTCAGCCGCATCAACTATTTTGGGGACTAGCCGGATGTCACAGGCTGATGCAACCGTCGCCACATCTTGCGACAAGGCGAACCAGAGACATTGATCTATATCAGATTGACGGTCAAAGGGTTCGTACCATGTTGAGTATGGACGATTCTCCCGCGGTTGCTCTGCCAGTGAAGTAGTCCAAGGACCCTTTGCAAAGGCCTTCATAACTATTACGCCGACACCCTTGTCCCGAGCAAGTTTCAGGACAGGCTCATAGTCATTTTCCAGGCAAGAATGCTTCTTGATAACAAAATTCAGGGGGAGCAGCACTGTGTCCAGATCGAAACGATTGAGCGCTTCAACTATCGTTGGCGGCCTGTGACTAGTTATGCCAATATATCTGATGAGACCCTCGTCCTTCGCTTCTACCATGGCTTGAAGAGCGCCATCACTCCCAAAAGCTATCTCAAGCTCCTCCAAATCGTCCAACCCGTGAAACTGATAGAGGTCGATTTGGTTGATCCCTAACCTTTCTAGGGATCGTTTTAGCTCCTCTGCAGCCTCCTTTTTCGTCCTCTTACCTGTCTTACACGCCAAGAAGATCTCGTCTCTATGTTCCTTCATACATGGACGCAGCCTAATCTCCGCTTCCCCGTATGTCGGTGCAACGTCGAAGTGGTTGACTCCGTGGGAAAGAGCGAGCTCGATCGTCTTATCTGCCTGTTCCTGAGTTACTCTACCAATAGCGCAGCAACCGAGAGTTATTATGCTGCTTCTGTGGCCTGTTCGGCCCAGCTCCCTTCTCTCCATTCTATACCCTCCTAGCAATCGATTCAGGACTTTGAGATGGTTGGTCTAGAATAGTCAACCCTTAGATAAAACTGTTCTAGGCTGATTGGGCCTTCACTGGTGACATCTCTCTCAATTTCTTCACTGTACTTTGAAGAACCTCTACCAGATAATCAATGTCCTCTTCAGAGTTGTACTTGCCCAGCGATATTCTTAGGCTTCCATGAATCTCTTCCGGTCTTATCCCTAAGGCGACGAGGACATGGCTTGGCTCACCTGAACCAGTCGAGCAAGCTGAACCGGTCGACGCCGATACTCCCTCATCACTGAGAAGTAGAACCAACGATTCACCCTCGACGTAGAGGAATCTGAAATTTGCTATGTTCGGAAGCCTCCTAGTTGGGTGACCGTTGAGATAGGTGTCTCCGACCTCCAGTATCCGCTTTTCGAGTCCTTCTCTAAGCCCGGTTACCCTCTGAGCTTCCTGTTCCATATCCTTTCTTCTTAGTTCCACGGCCTTAGCAAAACCGACTATCCCCGGGACGTTCTCGGTGCCAGACCTCAAGCCGAATTCGTGTCCTCCTCCATGTAGCAGCGGCTCGATTTTCATCCCCTTCGTCATATAAAGTGCGCCGACACCTTTTGGTCCGTAGAGTTTGTGGGCATTGACGGTCATGAGATCTATGTTCATCGCCTTGACATCTATCGGGATCTTGCCGAAACTTTGAGCTGCATCTGTGTGGAAGCAGGCATCATACTCGTGACATAGATTCCCGATTTCCTTTACGGGCTGGATTGTGCCGATCTCGTTATTGGCATGCAGTATCGAGACAAGGGAGACTCCATTTCTCAGAGCTTTCTCCAATTCTCTTAAGTTGACCAAGCCCTGTTCATCGACTTGTATATTTGTCACCTTGAAGCCCTGTTTCTCTAGCCATCTAGCCGTATTCAGAACGCTGTGGTGTTCTATGGTTGAGATGCCTATATGCGTCTTCTCCTTGCCTTCTCCGAATGCAAACCCTTTTAAGGCCAGGTTATTCGCCTCAGTGGCGCTTCCTGTAAAAATCAGTTCTTCAGGCTCTGCACTCATAAGTCCTGCAACCCTCTTTCTCGAGTCTTCAATAGCCTGTCGCGCTTCGAGTCCGAAGGTGTGGATTGAAGATGCGTTGCCATAGATCGTCGAGAAGTACGGTTCCATGGCTTTGAGGACATCAGGGTCCAAGGGGGTTGTAGCAGCGTAATCTACATAGACTCTCCTCATGTCCTGTCAGCCTCCCTATCCGGAGTCGATGCATGGCTTCCAGCTCTGGTATTCTCATCGTAGTAGAGCTCCGGTTGTGCTACGATTACTTTCGTACGCGGAGGGATGGAAGAGGTTATCCAAGCGTTTCCGCCTATGACGGCGTCATCTCCTATTACCGTCTCACCGCCGAGGATGGTTGCTCCGGAATAGATTACCACGTTGTTCCCGACAGTGGGATGTCTCTTTCGGCCTCTGAGGATCTGTCCCTTTTCGTCTTTGGGAAAACTCAAAGCCCCTAGGGTTACTGCTTGGTAGATCTTCGCATTATCGCCGATTCTGGTGGTCTCTCCGATGACCACCCCGGTCCCGTGGTCTATGAAGAAGTTTCTACCTATCTCTGCACCAGGGTGGATATCGATACCGGTTCTAGAATGAGCATACTCAGTCATTATCCTTGGAATGAATGGGACTCCCCTAACATAGAGCTCGTGAGCAATCCTGTATGTCGCGATCGCTAAGACACATGGATAACTGAGAATGACCTCATCGGTGCTCGTCGCGGCAGGATCACCGTCGAAGGCTGCTTGAATATCCCCACTCAACACTGCCCTTATCTCAGGGATTGATTCAAGAAGCTCCTTGACTACCGCCTCAGCCCTCCTGTAGCATACGTCTGCGGGGCATTCCTTTACTCTTCGGCAAACGTATTTCAAACTTTTGTCCATTTCAGCTACTAAGCGCGTATAGATTGAGTTCAACATGTTGCCAAGAAAGTATCTCACATTGGATTTCGTGATCTCTGTTTTCCCCAAATATCCCGGAAAGATGACCGTAAGGAGGTCCTGTAACACATCAATAACGACCTGTTTTGATGGAAGATCTTTTCCTTCGAGCCGATCCATTCCTCCGTACGTCTCATAGTTACGCAGTATTTCCTCGACGAGCTTTGGCAATCCTTTCTCGACCCAGTTGTTCTCCGTTTCCTCATAGCCCTTCGTCATCATCTCCAGCATCTGCTCTGGGCTCCAAGAATAAGACGGTCCGCCATCCTTCTCCTTCGTTTCCTTTCCCTTTCTTACGTCGGATTTGTCTTGATCAGGATCCACCTCCAACCCTCCTTTAGTTTTCTTGGAACAGATTGGTACTGAGATAACGTTCCCCGGTATCGGGAAGAATCACTACTAGAAGCTTGTTTTCGCTCTCAGCCCGTTTCGCAACCTCCAGCGCAGCGAAAACCGCTGCTCCAGCGGATACGCCGACGAGCAAGCCTTCCTTCTTGGCAAGAAGGCGGGAGGTCTGCACGGCCTCTTCGTCTTTCACTTTGATGATTTCATCTACCAAATCCAGCCTCAGAACGTCAGGTAGGAAGCCAGCTCCTATTCCCTGGATCTTGTGGGGGGCGGGCCTACCTCCACTTAAGACTGGTGAGTTGAACGGCTCGACAGCTATTGCCTTGAACTGAGGCTTAAGAGGCTTAATGTATTCAGCTATTCCTGTGATGGTTCCGCCGGTTCCTACTCCGGCAACGAGCATGTCAACCTCTCCGTCTGTGTCCTTCCAGATTTCCGGTCCAGTAGTATCTCTGTGGATCTTGGGATTCGCGGGATTCTTGAACTGCTGAGGTATGAAAGAGTTAGGAATACCTGCGGAAAGTTCTTCAGCCTTCCTCACGGCACCCATCATTCCCTCTGTCCCTGGGGTAAGAACCAGCTCAGCGCCATAGGCTTTTAGAAGGTTACGACGTTCAAGGCTCATGGTTTCCGGCATCACGAGAATGAGACGATATCCCTTTACAGCTGCGACCATAGCAAGTCCTATCCCCGTGTTGCCGCTTGTAGGCTCTATTATGACCGTTTCCGAGTTGATCAGTCCCTGTTTTTCCGCCTCAGCAATCATGCTTAAGCAGATTCTGTCCTTGACACTGCCTCCTGGGTTCTGGGATTCAAGTTTCGCCAAAACAGTGCATCTTGATCCGCCTGTTATCCTGCCCAACCGAACCAAGGGGGTACCTCCTATGGTTTCTAGCACGGTGTCGCAGATTCTTCCCACGGCGCATCCTCCTCAAATCATAAGATTACCGTCTTCCCGCCTATAAGTTGAGGGCCCAGATCCTAAGCTTCCGCAAGAACATAGAAGTAGACAGTCCATGCCGCTGAATACATAGATCATTAAGCACCGTTCCAGGCGACTTACCTTCCGCTGATATATCCTGAGAATCTTGAGAAGGGGAATGTTCGAGGCTTCTCGTCGGCTATGACCTCGATTTTTCCTCTTCCTGAAAAGATGCGCATAGCTTGCACAATCTCAGAACAATCTCGTCGCTATCCATTCTCCCGGTTGCTATCCCTTCGGCGATGTCGCTAGAGGCCGCCTGGATCTGGGATAGGAGCTCTTCAAAGTGAGATACAGCCTTGTATCCACGTTTGGAGTGGATGTACTGGCTTATGGCGGCCTGCGTGGTCCCGAGCTTCTCAGCGGCCTCAACCTGTGTGAGGTTATACTTTTCAATAAGCTCCTTTGCAATCAAAGACCTAAAGATGGGTAGGACACGTCGGCCGACGATTTCGCATGGAGGATACAATTTGGTCATCAAACCTATATAACACACTTATACTTATAAATTAGCTCCCACTCTCAATAGTGCATGTATGGCACGTTGAGGCCCCTGAGATGCCAGGTCTGTGGAAAACTCATCCAGGGAAAACCCGTTACCAGAAAGACTTGCTGTGTTAACAAGTTATCTGTCTTCTGTTCGGAAGCCTGTATGAAGAGATGGGCTCAGGGCTGGCTTAAGCGGCAGATGTAGCCGTCGCGAAGAATCGCCATTCCCATTCTTATGAACAGTGGCCTCTTATTCCCGATTGGAATAATTGAAACCGCAAGATATAAATAGTAGTTATAAGCTATCTCTATAACTCCGTTATGGAGGGATCACCGCTCAGAGACAACGGATATGTTAAGGCGCTCAGGTGTAAAGAGTGCGGCCGAGAATTTTCGCCTTCGAGAATATTCGCATGTGAAGAATGTTTCGGTCCTCTTGAAGTGGTCTATAGGCTAGACGAAATTTCTGTGGATAGGAATTCGTTTGAAAAGAGGCCGGAGACCCTTTGGCGTTACCGCGAACTTCTGCCAATAGAGGATAGAACCAAGATCGTGGATCTTGGAGCCGGCTTCACCATGCTACGAGAATGTGAAAGATTGGGAAGAGCTCTTGGAATAAGAACAGTTTATGTCAAGGATGACACCGTCAATCCAACGGGTTCCTTCAAGGATAGGCCGGCTTCGGTTGCTGTCTCTAAAGCCTT
>Ga0315314_1000751_pt1 | contig 32565 bp, 35 predicted proteins | sample TDP9_MG_FD_203631 | JGI IMG/M metagenome (GOLD analysis project Ga0315314, IMG submission 203631) | Freshwater sediment microbial communities from Lake Towuti, South Sulawesi, Indonesia - TDP9 | ecosystem: Environmental > Aquatic > Freshwater > Lake > Sediment | place: Indonesia: South Sulawesi... | reverse complement strand
AGCGAATTCAATCCGTGAAGATGTTCAATTTTCTCGTTTGGGTGTTTGACAAAGACTTCGTATACGGGTTTCTCCCTGGTGCCATAAATCCTTACGGTTACGTATCCACACTTCGGCCCTATTCCGAGGAGTTCCCTTATTGTTGAACCAAATATCTGCCTGTAAGCGCTTTCTCCCCATCCTTTCTTCTGAGAAGGTATACCCGCTGCCGGTGTGTCTTCCACTCGCTCCATTTGTCACAGCTCCGCTATGAGAGTTTCCAGAAATCAATATATATCTTGTCGTAATATTGTGCATGCTCGCATATGCAGCATAGCAACCGCGCCCAGGGGCGCTCTCTGTATATGCAACATATGCAGAGCCCCGCGTCCTCATGTTTACTCTGAATAGATATTATGGGAAGTTTTACATACGTCAATGATTTATCTACAGCAACGACTTCAGCTTGGAAGTGGAAGAAGATGATTATAACAATCCAGAAACCTTTCGACAAGATAATTGAAATGACGAAGAGTTTCAACAAGCTATTCCTTATCGGATGCGAAATCTGCGCCACTGAATGCCAGACAGGGGGCGAGACAGAAGTAAAAGCGATGATCGAAAAACTCAAAGAAGCAGGAAAAACGGTTACCGGATACGCGGTCATCGAGTCTGTTTGTGATGAAAGACGAACTAGGCTTGAGTTAAAAAAGAATGAAGAAGCCATAGCGAAAGCAGATGCGCTCCTAATAATGTCTTGTGGAACAGCTGTTCAAGTCGCAACTGACTTGTCAAAGAAGATGTGCGTGCCGGGATGCGACACGGAATTCATTGGAATGATTGAGAGAATCGGAAGGTTTTACGAGAGATGCAGGGCGTGTGGCGACTGTATACTATTCGAGACAGGAGGGATATGTCCAATCGCTAGATGTGGGAAGGGCATGTTGAATGGCCCGTGTGGAGGTCAATCCAAAGGTAAGTGTGAGGTAGGCGGATGGAAGAAAGATTGTGCTTGGGTTCTTATTTACAATAGGCTGAAAGAGTTAGATAAGCTCGACGAGTTTCGACGCTACCGGCCGCCAAAAGACTACTCTCTAATCGCCTCAGCAAGGGAGGTTGTTTACAGATGACAACTGAACCATTCAGCGAGTTAATGAAAGAAATCAGAGAAGGAAGGTTCGTCTTCACTGGTGAAATAGAACCTGTCAAGACAACAAATCTGCATGAAGTTCTGGAAACGGCCAGGATTTTGAAAGGGCATGTGGTAGCTGCAAACGTTACCGATAACCCGACGGCATTTGCATACATGAATGCTTTGGTGCCGTCGTATATGATTCAAAGAGAAGTCGGGCTTGAAGCAGTATATCAGATGACTGTCAGAGATCGAAATAGACTAGCGCTAACATCGGATCTCTTGGCTGCAGGGGCCTTGGGAATAAAGAATGTTCTGGCGCTATCTGGAGATCACACCACTGTTGGTGATGATCCTAGAGCGAAGCCTGTTTACGACTTGGACTCAGCCCAGTTGGTGGAACTGGTAAAGAAGATGGTGGTCCAAGGAGTCGACCTCAAAGGGAACAAGATAATCGACCCGCCGAAGTTCCACGTTGGCATTGCGGCCAACCCTAACGCTGATCCTCTTGAGCCTGAGATAATAAAGATTGAAAGGAAAGTGAAACTCGGGGTGGACTTCATTCAAACTCAGGCTGTGTACGATGTGGAGTTAGCAAAACGCTTCATGGACAGCGCGGCATACCTGGGCAAACCTGTCTTGATCGGGATCGCTCCTTTCAAGTCAATGGCGATGATGGAGTGGATGGTCAAGTTCGTTCCTGGAATACTTGTTCCAGAGGAGATTCAAACGCGACTTAAGAAGGCTAAAGAAAGAGGCGGGAAGGAAGAGGTCTATAAAGAGAACATAGACATCTTTGGACAACTTGTACGTGAGATAAGGAAGACGACTAAGGCACAAGGTATACATATAATGACTATAGGATTCGAATGGATTGTTCCGAAGATCATCGAGAGTTCTGGCATAGCCTAACCATTCTCTTCTTTTTTGGCAGCGAGAGGCCGCATTATCTTTCAGGTGTGATAATTGTCGGATTCGCCCTGATCGCCCTCGTGAGTCTGAGAGGCTGAGAGAGAACTGTTGAGGTAGATGTCATAGAATCTTAGACATGGAGTATGTCTACTTCTTTTCAATAATCGATTTGAGAAATTCGCAGTAGCCCTTTGCATCCAGCAGATTCTTGATTTCAGCATCTAGGTTTGACGGTCTTATCACGGCTACCCAACCATCGCCGTAGGGGCTCTGATTGACTAGCTCAGGTTTATCAGGCAAGTTCTGGTTTGCCTCGACAATCTCCCCAGAGACTGGGGAGAAAACGTCGGCGACGGCCTTGACCGACTCGACCGTTCCGATGGATTGAGCTTGCGAAACGTTCGTACCAATCTTCGGCAAATCAACAAAGACCACCTCGTGTAAGGACTTTTGAGCGTAGTCCGTCAGTCCTATTCTGCATTTGTCACCTTCTATTTTCATCCACTCATGCTCTTTCGAATAGTAGAGGCCATCTGGAACTTCATATTCATCTACTTTCATTATGCGTCCTCCCAGAAATCTTGAATGGCAATTTCGGTTTCTATAACCGGATTGAAAGTATATAGCTTTTTGTAGGACAGAGAACGTGATCTCCTGCTCTTCATAGCGACTACCGATAAATATTGGAACCCTCTACATTGTCAAGTGGCAACTGGGGATGAGCGCTTGAAACAATTGACGATAATCTTGGACGATGACTTGTACAGGTACTTATCCTTCCTCGAGAAGCGTAAATTGGTTCGAAGCAAAGATCAAGCTATAGTCTCCTCCCTTGAATTTTACAAGATGTTAGCTATGCACGAATGGTTGCCGTATATTTATCGATTGGGAGGAGGGAGAGTTATTCTAGTTGACGCGAGCGCTCTGAAAGATGTCTTTCAGGCTATGACGGATGAAGAAATGTACAATGCTGGCAAAATGGGAGCTTTCAAGAGGAAGCTTACAAATCCAATGCTTCAAAATGTGGACTTGTCCAATCCTGACAACTGGCCTTTGATCCTAAGAGAGATGGAGCTTATGGGGTGGGGTAAGTTCACGAAAGTCAGGGGTGAAATAAAGGTGGAATTATGTGCGCTTCCATTACCTTACATTCTTGGATACATAGAAACGATGTTCGCAACTAGCTTCAGACATCACCGAACGAAGATAGCAGATGTTAGTGTGCTTGTAGCGGAAGGGAAGAAGAAACTGGAACTTTACTAAAGCCCAGTCCATGGGCAACGCTTGTACGGTCCGATGACTATTGTGACGATTGTTCCTAGTATGCCTTCAAGTTTAAGCTCAGATTCCAAGAATGCGTTCAGATCTTCCATGGTCTCAAATATTACTTCCAATATTACGTCAGTGTCCCCACTTGTCCTATAGAGAACCTGTATGTCAGGGTGCTTGGAGAGATGGTCGACGATCTCTCTTAACCTGCCAGGTTGGACCCTCAGGCCTATGAACGCCTTTATTACTCTTCCGAGCTTGTGGTAGTCGAGAACGACTGTAAACCGTTGGATTATCCCATTCTTCATCAGCTTTTCGATTCTCTTTCGAACGGTGGTTTCGTTGGCACTCACTTCTTTCGATATCCTAGATACCGCTTTCCTCCCATCTTCCTGAAGCGACCGAATGATTTTCATGTCAAGTGTGTCTAGGGACATTTTAAGCGCTCCCAACTAATGAAAATCGGAATTTTTCGGGATAGGATGTCACGTATTCCCTCTAAAGACGCGCGTTCTATTAAGGTTTTCCATCCCCAGAAATACGCATTTCCGGACCTCAGAATTCCAGAATTCAGCAGCCTACTCACATTTTGGTGCGCCAGCGGCTCCTTCTCGAGGTCCTCTCTTCCGCTTTCGAGGAGGGCAAGCCTTATTTTTCGGCAGCCCGGTTATTATTTAGCGGAGATCTTGTGAGGGATTCAGATTGGCAATGGAGAAAATAGCGAGAAGGATTCCGACTTCTCTATGGGGCGTTGCCTCAGACAAGCTAGTAGACCTTGTGTTGAACTCAGCAAATGGGGAAAGAATGCCGAGTGAGCTTGCGAAAACTATCCTCTTCTACTGGCAGAGAGATCAACTAGCGACTGAGATAGGTCTTCAAAGGCTTATGGAAGCCGCTACGATCTTAGAGCCTGAGAAGACGATCGGAGTGATGGATGAGCTCGGTCTACATGAACTTGTCATAATGCTGAGAGAGACCGTAAAGATCTGAAAACCCTTCCTTTTTTATTTCTGCTAGCCACAATATATTCTCTTTGAAAAGCATTATTCAAGGCGGTGAGTCACAATTGGTCGTTGCTTTCGTGTTAATTCGGGTCAAGCCCAATCATGATCGAGAAGTTCTCGAAAGGATCAAGAAGCTTGAAGCCGTCAAAGATGCTATAACTGTTTATGGGGAGTATGACTTGGTCGCCAAGATTAACGTTGAAAACCTAGATGATCTTGACACTTTCATTTTTGATGTTGTGCGACCGATCTCCGGAGTTGTGGGCACGACGACATTGATTGCCACAAGTGTCAAGAAATAGTTTTCGAATGGTAGGTTGGTTCTCAATGGACACTACCGGAAGCAATAGACTAAACTTGTCGAGAGGAGTCCCCTCGGTTGTTGAGGGGATAATGAAGAGCCCAGTAGTTACTGTTGACTCTGAAAGCTCCGTAAAGGAGGTTGCGGCGGCCATGGCTACGAACCACGTTGGAGGACTTGTAGTTACAATCGAAGGCAAGCCGGCGGCGATGGTAACTGAAAGAGATATTCTCGAAAAGGTTGTCGCGACCGGAGCTGACGCGTCAAGGATCCCTGTGAAACAGATAATGAACAAGCCACTGATTACCGTAGGTCCGAACCTTTCGATAATCGAGGCGATAATGCTTATGCGAAGGAAGAAGATTCGGAGGCTGCCGGTGCTGGAAGAGGGACGCTTGATTGGCATAGTTACAGAGAGAGATCTGCTGAAGGCGATAGCCCTCCACGTGTTCCTCTCGTTTAGACCTTTAATGTAGGGATAGACGATGGTTTCAGCTTACTGCCTTATTAGAGTGAAACGAAATAGGATCGAACATGTACTCAATAGGATTAGACAAGCAAGCCTCGCCAAAGAGGTCTTTCCCGTCTATGGAGAGTACGATCTATGGGCAACAATTGAAGCTGAATCTTTGAGAGAACTGGATGATTTCGTCTATGGCTTTCTGCGGCTGATTCCTGAAGTGGAAACAACGACGACTATGATTCACGCAAGATTATCCAAACGAAAAGAATAAGAGTAGATCGGCCAGAGCAGAATGCCTGCAAACGATTAAGGATTCGTGCATCCACTCCGAAGAACATTGACCTAAAGACTATTGGTAGCAGTCGGAGAATGTGTACTTTGGAGAGAAACCTTGTCAATTGGATCGCAAATGGTAAGAGGGTTGCTGTAGTCGGTGTTGGGAATGAGATGAGAAGAGACGATGCTGTCGGAGTTCAGGTGGTCAGGAAGCTTCGAGGAAGACTTTCAAGGCGATTTCAATTGATTGAAACCGGGACTATCCCTGAGAGCTACATCGACAAGGTTAGAGAGTTGCGACCCACACATGTTCTTGTTATAGACGCTGCGCAACTTGGAACGAACCCCGGCGAGTCGAGACTCCTATCTCCAAGAAAGGTGAAAGGCATGTCGATATCAACTCATACTCTACCTTTGAATATTTTCGCTGAGTTCGTAAAGAAGGAAACAGGTTCTAAGGTTAAGATACTGGCTATCCAGCCGAAAGATCTAGAGTTTGGAGAAGGATTGACCGACGAGCTGACGAAAACCGCCGAGGAGTTAACCTCAATTCTAGTTAGAGTTGATGAGAGCTTAGGGCGGAAACGAAGAGCTCGGAAATCAGGGAAAAGTCATAAACGGGAAGACAGCATCTTCAATTGAATACGGGGGCATGTGTTTGGTCAAGTTCGGGATAGAATTTGTTCCAAGAGACTTGTACTGGAAGACCACGTACTATGCAATTCAAGCTGAGAAACAGAGATTCAACTACCTTTGGATCACTGACCACTTCAATAATAGAAACGTCTACGTTTCTCTTGCAATAGTCTCTGCCTACACAGATAAGATCAAGTTCGGTCCAGGAGTCACGAACCCATACTTAGTCCACCCGGTCGAAACTGCGCAAGCGGTAGCATCTCTAAACGAAGTTGCACCCGGTCGTGTCGTCTGCGGACTGGGCGTGGGCGACAGAACAACTTTGAACATGGTCAACGTCCCTCAACTGAAGCCTCTGGCAGCCATTCGTGAATCCGTCCAGATAATCCGTGACCTTACTTCGGGCAGGAGTACCGATCTGAAAGGACAGCTCTTCAGCGCATCGGGGGCAAGATTCAACTTCAGAGTAGCCAGCTCAATCCCGATATTCATCGGCGCTCAGGGTCCCAAGATGCTGATGCTAGCTGCCGAAATAGGTGACGGTGTTTTGATCAACGCTTCTCATCCCAAGGACATAGAGCACGCATTGAATTCCATTCGTGAAGGCGCCGCGAAATCCGCAAGAAGAGTTGAAGAATTGGAAGTGGCAGCTTACACCTCCTTCTCCGTCTCGGAAGAAATGAAGAGAGCCTTGAAGGCGGTCGTTCCGGTTGTCGGCTACATAGTCGCAGGGTCCCCAGACAGTGTGCTGGAGTCGCATGGGGTCTCCCCAGAGGCAGCTGGAAAGATTAGAGATGCGATAGTTCGGGGTATGTGGAAGGATGCGTTCTCTCAAGTGACCCCTGAGATGATAGATGCTTTTTCGATCTGCGGAACGCCTGACGTTTGCATTGAGAAAATAGACAAACTCATCAAGCTAGGTGTGACTCAATTTGTGACAGGATCACCATTGGGACCGGATATGCGAAAGGCAATCAGCCTTATCGGAACACAGATTCTGCCTCACTTCACCTAGGATCTCTCTGACCCTAATTCAGATCGATCCCGGATTTACGATACGTTAATTAGAGCCGTTTCTGCTAGGAAGCGGATAATCATCGAACGATCTGGGAATAAGAATTGTGTGAGTTTAAGGTCTTTTCAGGACCCCAAGAAAAACAAGAGCTCATTGCAGAAGAGATCACTAATGTGGAGCTAAACGAAAACTCGCTCATTCTAACTGACATTCTCGGAAGAACAACGAAGGTTGAAGGTGCGCTTATAACGGAAGTTGACGTCAAAAACGAGTCATTACAAGTGTACAAATCTCCGTTCATTTTCGAACTATTGAGGTTGTTCTTATCATGTGAGCGGCAGGAACGGAGCGCACTTAATCAACTCGAGTCAGCATGGAAAGCCCTCAAGGCAAGAGGAGACGAGGTAATAAATTCGTTGAAATGGACGAAGGGAGGAGTATGATATTGACATTCTCGATAGCTGTATCAGGAAAAGGGGGAACCGGTAAGACAACGATTGCAGCCTTGCTCATTCGGACTATATGGAGGAAGACAGGTGGCCCAGTTTTGGCTGTCGACGCCGATCCAAATTCGAACCTTAACGAACTGCTTGGAGTGACAGCGACGAAGACTGTCGGTGATATTAGAGAGCAACTCTTGAAGGAAAAGGATAAACTGCCTTTAGAGCAAACGAAAGAGGACTATTTGAACTACATGATTCAGACCTCGCTTGTTGAGAGCGAAGGATTCGACCTCCTCGTTATGGGCAGACCAGAGGGACCCGGATGCTATTGTTATGTGAACACTTTGCTAAGGAAGATTGTCGACTCGCTTTCGAAGAACTATCCTTACTGTGTCATGGATGCTGAAGCCGGATTGGAGCATTTCAGTAGGAGGACAACACGAGATGTTGATGTACTGTTAATCACAACTGATCCAAGTTCGCGAGGAGTTATGACGGCGAAGCGAATAGTCGAGTTGGTGAAGGGGTTGAACACGAAGTTCGGCAAGATATACGTTGTAGCCAACAGAGTGACGCCCGGAGTGGCTGAAAACGTCAGGAATCAAATTGCGTCTTTGGGTCTTGAATGTCTGGGAATGGTCCCCGAGGATCCTTTGATACAACAGTTTGACTTGGATGCAAAACCGCTTATGGAACTGCCCGAGTCATCTCTTGCGCATCGGTCGGTTGAAGCGATAGCCGAACGATTGCAGATTCGATGAAGACCGAAAGTGAGAACATAGATACAGCTACGGCCTGAAGATCAGCCTTGCGGTCTACATTCTCTCTGAGAGGTCCATCCCTAATGTAGCCATCCCGTTTCTGAGAACTATCTGTATCGCTCTTATGAGTGCTCCTCTTGCGTACCTAAGAGCCTTGTCCTCGACATGTATTACATCGACTTTCTCATAGTACTCATGGAACTTTTCAGCAAGCATATTGCAGTAGTTCGCCATGTCGTCAGGCCTTAGATTGTCGGCGGCCTCACAGAAGATTTGTGGAAACCTTGAGATTCCGAAGATTAGTTTTCGCCCGAGCGCATCATTTATCAGTTGATAGTCTATTTCCGGGGGCAATTCGCCAAGCTTTCTGAGGATTCCAACTGCTCTTGTATAGGCATAGTTTATGAAGGGCGCACTGTTGGTTTCGAAGTTGAGAACCTTGTCCCAAACGAATACAACATTCCTAGTTGGTTCAACTGATAGTAACGCATATTTCACTGCGCTTATGGCAATAGTATTTGCAATCTGCCTTCTTTGATCCTCTGGCAGGTCGGGGGTTCGTTTGCTTACCTCAGCTTCTGCTCTTCGAACAGCTTCATCGATCACCTCATCGAACGTGATAAATCTTCCTCGTCTGCTGGACATCTTGTACCCTGGGAGCTCGACCAGCCCATAGGCGAAATGTCGTTGGTTTGAGGCGAACCCCTTGTAGCCTAGAGCGCAGAGAGCTATCTTCAAGTGGAGCTGCGCGAGCGTCTGTTCCGCTCCAATCACGTTCACAACTCTTTCGACGCTCTCGAACTTCCATAGACTGTATGCAATATCCCGAGTTGTATACAGTGTTGTGCCATCTGAACGCGTGAGTGTCAATGACGGTATATGGTATTCACTGCTTACCCCAAGTAGCGGCCTCAAACCAAATTCCTCAACTATTCTCTCTGCATCAAGTTCAAGGGTGCCGTTCATCTTTGTGACATAGGGGGTTCTTGAGAGCCTATCGACAACGCGGGCAACTCTTCCGCTCCAAATAAGATCGCTCTCCCAATCCCAAGAGTCGAATTCGATGCCTATTCGAGACAGCGTCTGCTCGAACCCTCTCAGGCATAGCCGGCTGACATTTCTTATCAGCTGTTTGGCTTTCTCCTCCCCTTTCTCATATTGCTGTAGAAGTTCGTTCACGAGCGCATCCGGATCGGCGTCACTAGAGATCTCTTTTAGCAGTTTGCTAAATAGATCAGGATATTTGCCTTCGAGTTCTGCTGCAATTGAGATCCATTCATCAAGCTCTGTTTTCAGTTTCTGAAGATCATCGTTCACCGCACTGGACTCTTCCAAGAGTCTTATTCTCTTCTTCAAGTTCTGGATCTCAACGAGACAGGCGGTTATGCTGTATATCTGCCCGATGAAATGATCCGGTTTCCCTTTGACATCAGGCATTCCTAACTTGCTGAATCCATAAGCGATTATCGCAGTTTGCCGTCCAGTGTCGTCAACGTAGTAGTGCCTTACCACGTTATGTCCCCGAGCTTTCAGCATCCGAGCGAGAGCATCTCCAAGAGCAGGATTTCTAGCCTGTCCGATATGTATGGCATGAATCGGGTTCACACTAGTGTGTTCAACCATTACTCTCTTAGGTTGCTCCACTTTCACAAAACCATATCGATCTTCAAGCTTGTTCGCCGATTCCAAAATCTGTTTGGTCCCTGCTGAATAGTTGAGGTAAAAGTTCAAGTATCCTGAGCCGCCCACTTCAATTCTCCCTATCCACTTGGCTTGCGATATGTCGACTATCTGAACCAGCTCTTTCGCTAACTCTAGCGAAGACTTCCTCAATTTTCTTGAGAGCTCAAAACAGACTGAAGACGCAAGTTCGCCGAACTCAAGTGTGGGCGGAATCTCAAGCCCGAGTCGAACACTTGCATAATCGGGATCTAGGCTGACTAACGCTTTCCTAAGAAGAACTTCACATTCTTTAGCGAATTCCCCAAAGGGGTTCTCGATCAAGTGTGGATTCTCCCCGTTCTTGGCGGGCTCGGTGGGATTCGAACCCACGATCTCTGGCTCCGGAGGCCAGTGTCTTTGTCCTGACTAGACTACGAGCCCTAATCTATCGGTTTATCCTAGACTATTTGAACTATTAGGCTTGTTTCTTCTCTCTGCCACTTTAAAGTCTATCTTGGCAACTGGTCAAGAACGAGGCTCGACAATTTTTCTATTTTCGAATTTCTGCACAGATAAAACAGTCAATCTTAAATTCCGACTGGTCTAACCTAAGCGTTTGTTGAGGTCTTCCGAATGGTCAAAAGAAAGAGAATTTGGATTGCTAGAGACTATGCGAAGTGCAGTGGATGCAGAAAATGTGAAATAGCCTGTTCTTTGTTTCATGAGAAAAAGATCTGGCCTGAGGCTTCCAGGATCAGAGTCTTCATGTTGATCCCTGGGGCAGAGATCCCTCACTTCTGCGCTCAATGCCATGACCATCCATGCGTTGAATCCTGTACGTTCAATGCTATCTCGGTAAGCGAAACCACAGGGGCTATTTTGGTAGATAAGGAGAAGTGCACGGCGTGCGGCGCATGTATAACTGCATGCCCAGGAAGAATTCCCCATTTGCATCCAACCGAGAACTACGCGTTGATATGCGATCTCTGCGGAGGAAATCCTCAATGCGCAAAAGTGTGCCATGAGGGAAGATGGGATGCTTTGTGGATCGCTGAAAGGCATGCTGACTTTGAATATTCTTGGAGGCTGTATGCACGTAGACCTGAAGAGATACTGAAGGATCTGGTCATAAATCAATTCGGAGAGAAAGGGAAGGAGTTGATCTGAAATGCGTGGATACGCGGGGAAATTCCTACAAATCGATCTCTCAGCCGAGAAGACTAAGGATGTCGTATTCGATAAGAGTGTTCTTAAACAATACATAGGTGGAAGAGGGCTGGCGACAAAGATTCTATGGGATAGACTGGGTGCCCGATGGGAGACAATTGACCCACTCGGACCCGAGAACATACTCCTTGTTTTGACAGGCCCATTAACAGGATTCTTCCCAGGAGGTAGGGTCTGCATATCTGGGAAATCTCCGCAGAGCAACGGCATAGTAGGTTCAACCGTAGCAGGTGAGTTCGGGATAGAACTCAAATGCCAAGGCTACGACGGCTTGATAATCTTGGGCAAAGCTCCTAGACCAGTTTACGTCTCCCTTCTAGAGTCTCAAGCTGAGCTCAAAGATGCAAGCCATCTATGGGGGAAGGATGGAAAAGAGACTCTAAAGACGCTGAACAAGGAAGTGATACAGGAGCTTGAGAGGAGAAAACCCGGTTATGGTGAATGGAGGGAACCGGCCATACTCTATATAGGTCCAGCCGGGGAGAAGGAGTCTAGAATAGCGGCTGTGATGGCGAAATGGACGCATGCAGCAGGATATGGCGGGTATGGAGGGGTTATGGGTTCCAAGAATGTGAAGGCGTTGGTCGCGAAGGGAACAGGACCATTGCCGGAAGTTGTCGATATAGACAAAGTGGAGAAGCTGATAGATAAAGTATCTAAAGCATCCTACGCAAGCGACGGATTGAGGAGGTGGGGAACAGGATATGGAGGCTACGAGGTTGGAGCTCGCCTCAGTTCAGAGCCTGTCAGAAACTGGCAGTCCGAATGGCATGACGAAAGAACCTTCGGCGTGGACAGGTTCGAGGAGAGAGTTTGGATAAAGAGGTATTGGGGCGACTTCGGATGCCCAACGACATGCCTTAAGCTTGCTATGCCTAAAACAGGGCCTTTCAAGGGAGCCATAGGTGATAATCCGGACTATGAGTTGCAAGCATACATAGGGACAAACCTAGGCATCTTCACTCCAGAAGAAAGTGTGTATCTTTCAACCGTGGTGGATGATCTGGGATTTTGTGGCATACAATGTGGAAATGTACTTGGATTCGCTGGAGAACTCTACGAGAGAGGCATCTTGACAAAGGAGGAGCTGCATGGCATAGATCTGAAGTGGGGAGATGCCAACGCGTTCGCTGCTCTAGCTAGGAAGATCGCTGATAGAGAAGGCATCGGCGATATACTTTCAGAAGGAACTTGCAGGGCGGCAGTGAAGCTCGGCGAGATGAAGAAGAAAGATCTTTTGCAGTACGCGGTTCAAGTGAAGGGTATAGGCGTAGGTGCTCACGGGAATAGAAGCGGATTAGACTACACAAACGAGATATGCTACGCATGCTCGGTCCAGGGTGGAGACCACACGTCAATAGCCCAGCTTCCCCTTACTGGTGGAAATAGTGAGCTCTCATTGATTCTTCATGACTCAGGAGTATACTGTTGGTTCAATGTCTTCCCGTTGGCCGCGGGCTTTCCTGAAGTATGGGAATTCTTCAGAGCTGTCACGGGCTGGGAAATGACTCCTGACGAATGGTATGGAACTACTGCACGTAGGATACTCCATATACAGAGGGCTACGTTACTGCTGGGCGGCCCAGACTTCAAATGGAAACCTAAGATACACGACGATAATCCAGCTAGGTTCTATGAACCCTTGCCATCAGGACCCAAAGCTGGGCAGACAGTAGATAGAAAGGAATTCGAAGCCATGAAGAAGGAATACTATGAGGCTGTCGGCTGGGATGAAAGAGGCGTACCGAGTTCTGACACCTTGAAGCAGCTAGGGCTAGAGAGCGTGGATAAGGCGCTGAGGAAGAAGTTAAGACAAAGCTAAAATCCTAAACATGCCATGGCTCTGAATATACATCTATTGCCGTCGGAACATCCGTCATCATCTATTCTTTTTTGGATAGGCCTTCATTCATATGAATTGATTGTGAAAGGCGGTTTCGTCTCATTCGTGGGCTTCGGAAACTACGTCGACGCGCTTCTTTCACCCGAATTTCAAAACTCTGGCTCGCTCACTGTAATCTTCATCTGTCTCGCTGTCGGCGCCGAGTTTGTCCTTGGACTCGGACTCGCCTTGCTGCTAAACAAAGAGTTCAGAGGAGTGAATTTTCTTAGAGCGATTATCGTTATGCCGTTGTGTATGACGCCTGTCTCGGTGGGACTTATGGGGAAACTGCTTTTTGAGAGCAGGGATTTCGGGATAGTTAACTATGTCTTACGTTTCTTCGGGGTCGCTCCTCGTATTTGGCTTCAGGATCCGCTATGGTCACTACCCGTGGTGGCCTTGGTGGATATTTGGCAGTGGACTCCATTCATGGCGCTTGTCTTCCTAGCAGGTCTTCACGTTCTGCCTATGGAACCTTTCGAATCAGCTAGGGTAGACGGAGCATCTCGCTGGCAGACACTACGCTACATAACCATGCCGATGTTAAGGTCTCTAGCTCTGACGGCATTCCTGATAAGGGTAATGGATGCCACCAAGACCTTTGACATATTATATGTGATGACTGGAGGAGGCCCAGGTAACAGGACAGAGGTCCTGAGCCTACACATATACTTAACCGGTTTCAAATGGATGCACGTAGGTTATGCGACAGCTATGTCGTTTATTCTTCTCTTCTCCATAATACTAACTTCATTGGCTCTAAGTAGGAGAGCCAAGATCTAGGTGATACAATCTTGCATACACACAGAAGAAAACTCAAGCTCGAAACTGTAGGTATTTACGGCATTTCATTGATGGTAGCAGTAATCGTTCTATTCCCTATCTACTGGATGGTAGCCACATCGCTGAAACCACGGGTACTGATATTCGCTGAAAACCCAGTTTTCGTGTTCAAACCCACGCTTGACGCTTACTTGTATCTCTTCTCGGGCGGAGAGAATTTTGGGCAATACATAATCAATAGCGCTATAATAGCGACTGGTAGCGCATCTTTGTCTCTAATACTCGGCTGTCTAGCAGGATACGGTATAGCAAGGTTCCAATTCAGAGGCAGAAACAATATTGCCTTCTGGATTCTCTCTCAAAGAATGATGCCCCCCATAGCAATCGCCATACCTTTATTCATTTTGTGGGGAGCTGTTGGACTATCAGACACTCTCTTGGGGTTGATAATAGCGCATACCGCTTTCAACGTTCCGTTCGCAGTCTTCTCTATGGGAAGCTATTTCCAAGAGATACCTGCTGATGTGGATGAACAGGGTATGATTGACGGTCTATCAAGGCTCGGCGCGTTTCTTAGAATCTCTTTTCCTTTAGCAGCACCCGGAGTCATCGCGACCAGTATACTTCTTTTCATCCTGTCTTGGAACGAGTTTCTACTTGGACTGGTTCTCGCTGGAATGAATGCGAGACCAGCTACGGTGGCTACAACGGTCTTCCTTCCAACATCGGCCAGAGAGACTATGTGGGGGGAATCGAGCGCTTCAGGGGTTCTCCTCATGGCTCCCGTCTTGATATTTGCATTACTACTTAGAAAATATCTAATTAGAGGATTAACGCTGGGCGCTGTCAGAGGATAGAGTGAAAACCGCTCACCTTGAATCCGGCTCTTCCTAGCGAACTTTCTTACAGAAATTTATGTATTCTTGGAGCCGGGTGTGGGAGTCGAACCCACGTCCTGCGGGTCTCCGCGGGTTTTCTGCAGCCCGCCGCCTGAACCGTTCGGCCTTCGGTGGCGTTGAAGCCAACCCCGGCCTGATGCCCCGGCTACCTTCGAATGAATTGTTCAAATGTTGAGTCTTAAATTCTTGAAGGAAGATAAGACTGTTACGGAAAGCATTCTCCCAAGCTATTTCTCCGGCTTGAGGCATATGCTACAGCCTAAGGGAACTGATGAAAAATCTCTATGAAGGCTGCAGATAGATTCTTCCATCCTTATGACCGTGCATAGTTTGCAGAATGTTACGATAGCTTCTATCGGAGAGAACTTGCCAGTAGCGATTCCTTCGGCCATCTTCCTTGCTGTCGATTCTATTTCCGGCATGGACTCCAGTTCCTTAAGCATTCTATCTCCACGTTTCGAGCCCAAGTACTGACTTATTGCAGCTTGTGTCGTGCTCAGCTTCTTGGCCGCTACGACTTGAGATAGATTATGTTTGGCAATCAATTTCTTCGCAACGAGTGATCTGAACGCTGGGAGAATATCTCGAACTACAAGTTCGCATGGTGGGCGCATGGTTCATCCGCACACTATAACACTGTTAATTAGTTAATAAGTTGTATCTATCCCCAAGGTCGCTAATGTTTCCTTGTAGACCTGTAGCGCATCCTCCTCATTCTTAACATTCTTGACGAGCATTCTTCCAGATTTGAATAGGCTAACCTCTATGTCGCCTGCATACTTGAATACGACCACAATTGAAGATTTCAGAACAATTCTGAAATGTCTACTCAGTTCGTCCCTAGCTCTTTCAAGATCGAGGTCGACTGGTGATGGAGGGTTGATATTGACCGTATTCCTGCCGCAAAGCCAAGCCACTTTTTCTTCCATTTTGAGGACTTTTGAAGCTTGATCTCCGCATACGGTGCAGCCTGGTCTTCGATAGATCTCGACCGTGACCATATACATGTCTTTGAAGTCGCAGACCAATAGTTTATTCTTCAATGTCTCACCAATCCCTGCTAACAGTTTCACAGCCTCCATTGCTTGGATAGTTCCGACTATTCCTGGAGTTGCGCCTAAGACTCCTCTGACATCGCAGGTCGGCATATGTTGATCATTCAAGTTTGGAAGAACGCATTCTAGGCATGGTGTCTCAGGAGGGTGGAAGACCGAGATGTTCCCTTCGAATCCGATTGCGCCCCCGAAGATGAATGGCACATTATTTCTGACGCATGCTCTGCTTACGATGTATCTCGTTCTCATGTTGTCTAGGCCGTCGACCACGCAGTCCATCCCACGAACGATCTCATCAACATTGTCTTCTCTCAGGTTCTCCGGACGGGGATCCAGCTTGACCTCCGGATTGGTCTCTCTGATTCTCTCCGCTGCCGCTTCAACTTTCGGGTACTTCAAGTCTCTCAGAGTGTAGAGTATCTGCCTATGTAGATTATTCATTTCGACAGTATCTTGATCCAATAAGCGCAGATATCCAACTCCAGCAAGCGCAAGATACAGAGTTGAAGCGCTTCCCAGCCCCCCTAGGCCAATGACCGCAACTTTCGACCGTCTAAGCCTATCTTGACCTTCTATTCCTAACTCCGCTAGAACAGTCTGTCTCAGATAGAACTCGCGTGCATCGAAGCTGTAGCCGGCTGACAGCAGTATTCCCCTCAAGCAAATACCATTGAGAACAGATTATAAATTCGACCTTACTTGACGATTAAGCCGTGGTCAAGCGCTAGGAGTAGAAGTCAGTTCTTGGCTGTTCGAGCGATCTCCCTGATCAATTCGATGAGTTTGTCGACTTCCTGCACAGTGTTGTAGAGATATACTGAAGCTCTGACTGTTCCTTCTCCTAGACCTAGCACATCTTTCACTAAGGGCATACAACAATGGTATCCGGACCTGACCATTATGCTGCCTGAAATGTCGAGTGCTAATGCTACATCATGAGGGTTGACTTGAGCGATGTTGAAGGAGACTATGCCTGTTCTGTGATTGGGGTTAGTTGGCCCGTAGACTTCAACTCGGTTTATGGCTTGGAGTCCTTTGCAAATCCTGTTTGCGAGTTCTCTCTCGTGCGCTGCGATGTTCTCTAGCCCTTCTCGACGTAGATATTCTGCCGCCTCGCCAAGTCCGATTGCTTCGGCTATTGGCGGCGTCCCTGATTCAAATCGTCCTGGGCTCTCCGCGAGCTTGTACTGCTCTTGACTCACGTCTTTGATACCCCCTCCCCCTATCGACTGTGGCTCTATCTCACTTTCCAGTTCTTCTCGCATGTAGAGCACGCCTATCCCCGTTGGCCCCAGCATCTTGTGTCCTGAGAAGGCAAGGAAGTCGCATCCGATTCTTTTTACATCGACGACCATGTGTGGAACCGATTGTGCGCAGTCTACAAGTAAGAGGCTTCCGTAGCTGCGAGCTATCCGAGCAACTTCCTCGACAGGTGCAATAGCACCAAGAACATTGGAGACATGTGTTAATGCTATCAGTCTGGTTCGTTCGTCGATAACTGATTCAAAGTCTGAGAGATTGAGTGTTCCCTCTCTATCAGGTTTTATAGCCACTAGGTCTATGCCCCTTTGTTGATTCAGCCTTTGCCACGGTATCAGGTTGGAGTGATGTTCCATCAGCGTCGTTACTATCTTATCGCCTTTCCTCCATTCGATTCCGTTCGCGACCAAGTTTATGCTCTCGGTCGTGTTCTTTGTGAAGATTACTTCATCCTGTCGCTCCGCGTTTATCAGTTTCGCTATCTTCGATCTTGCTTTGCTGTATTCTTCACTGGCTTTCTGCGAGAGCCTATGTATTCCTCTCTCTACGTTTGCTCGATACTCGTGGTAGTATTCCACTGTCTTCTGGACCACAACTTCCGGAGTCAGGCTCGTGGCGGCATTGTCTAGATAGATTACTCCAGTTTTCAATATCGGGAAGTCTCTTCGAATTCTTTCTGCATTGAGCATGGTGTTGTTTCGCCTACTTACTGCGGATGGCTAGTGGCTGTGAGGCTTCGCTTCTAACTCTTTCTTCCATCTCTCCGTCTCTATTGGTCTACCCCAGAGCGGAGATATCGCTCTGAGTTTCTTCACAGTTTCAGGCAGTACTTGAAGTACGTACTCTACGTCTTCTTTCGTATTCTCTCTTCCTAATGTTAAACGTAGGGACCCATGCGCCTGTACCTCGTCGAGACCTATAGCCATCAAGACATGCGAAGGTAGCAATTTCTTTGAGCTGCAAGCTGAGCCTGTTGATGCTGCTATTCCTTTCTCATCTAGGTTAAGGATTAAGGCTTCACCTTCAATCCCTGTGAACCTAAAGTGCGCGTTGTTCGGCAGTCGTTTCGTCTGGTGACCATTCAAATACGATTCTTCTACGTTACTCAATGTCTCCTTTATGAGTTGATCACGGAGGCTGGTCAAACATGCAGTGTCTTCACTCATCCTTCTCTCAGCCAGTTCCGCCGCTTTCCCTAATCCCACTATTCCCGGAATATTCTCGGTGCTCGATCTGAGGCCTCTCTCGTGGCCTCCACCATGTATTATCGGCTCCAAGCGTGTGCCTTTCCTTATGTATAATGCCCCTATCCCTTTCGGCCCGTAGATCTTGTGGGCTGAGATTGAAAGGAGATCTATACCTATTTCTTTCACGTCTATCGGGATCTTCCCCGCGGACTGTACTGCGTCTGAGTGGAAGATTATGCTCTGCGTTCCGGCGATTTCCGCTATCTCTTCTATCGGTTCTATCGTTCCTATCTCGTTGTTCGCATGCATTATCGTGATCAGTATTGTTCTCTCCGTAATCGCTTTTCGTAAGGACTCCAGTTCTACTATGCCGTTCTTGTCGACTGGTATGTATGAGACTTTGAATCCTTGTTTCTCGAGGTTTCTGCATGTTTCAAGGACTGCTGGATGCTCTATGGTGCTTGTTATTATTTGGTCTCCCTTGCTCCTGTTCCCGTAGGCTGCGCCTTTTATAGCTATGTTGTCGGACTCTGTTCCTCCAGCTGTGAAGATTATCTCTTCAGGGTGCGCGTTGACGAGTCTTGCAACTCGGCTTCGCGCTTCCTCCATCGCATTGTGGGCTTCTCTACCGAACCTGTGGAGGCTGGATGCATTCCCGTAGATCTCTGTGAAGTAAGGTACCATCGCCTCCACGACTTCTTGGTCGACTGGTGTTGTGGCTGCGTGATCCATGTAGATTCTTCTCTGAAACGTCATGCCGGCTTCTTCCTTCTCTGTCATCTGGTTGGTTTACTACTTATAACGTAGTTATATCTTCTTTCCTTTTCAGTCGATATGTTCTCCAAGTTCGCTCGATGAGTTCAGCTGTCGATGGTTTCTCAGAGCCGTGAAAGATATAATTACCTTGTTTTACTAGATAGTGGAGCGTCATTCGGGGTGCGTGAATGAAGAGAGTTTATGCTTCGATCGCTTTGATGTTCGGTCTCACTATGATTTCAATCAGTATCTATCTCGACGAATTTGCGTTGATCTTGAAGTTGCTCTCCTCCTTCACATACACTTTTCCTTGAGGTGTTTCTTTGGGTAGAATGAAGATTTGGCCCTTCAGGTTCGCTGTTCAATTCCTGTTCTTTCTATTGTTCAACGCTTTAATCTTCACGCTTGTCTATCCTTACCTTGACCTAGAGCGCGTTGGCCATAGTTGGCCTGTGCTCTCCAGTTTGAATTCTCCTTTCAGTTTCATGGTGGGTTCCTTCGATCTCATTCAATTTATGCTCTCGAGGTCTGAGTTTCCTTGGTTCGCTTTAGCTTCCATATTCATTATCGGCGCTCTCTTCGGGAGGCTCCTCTGCGGTTGGGCGTGTCCTTTCGGATTTCTTCAGTATCTTATCTCCACTTTTAGGAGCCGTCATCTTAAAGTTTCACCTAAAACTCACGAGCAGTTCAAGTCCTTGAAGCTCTTCATTCTGGCTTTGACTCTGCTGATTAGTGGCTCACTGTTCTTGGCGCTTGAGTTCGGGATCGGCAAGGATTACAGCCAGGCCCTGGGCGTCTTTGCGGCAGGTCCTTTCCTAGCTCTGTCGCCAGATGGAGCGCTCTTCGGAACTATCCCAATGTTCCTGATGGATGGAGGAAGTTTGATTTTGAAAGCCTCCGAGGTTTTCTCGAATTACGATGCCTTCGTTAAATGGATCTGGAGCGTACCTGGCAATCTTGTTTTGAGTTTCATTCTCTTGGCCATCTCTTTCTATGGCGGTTATATGATTCCTCTGTTCTGGTGCCGTTATCTGTGTCCTGTCGGCGGTTTTCTAGGGATCTTCGGCAGGTTCAGTTTCCTCGGGATGAAGCGCGACCCTGTGAAATGCACTAAGAAGTGCCCTGACTGCGTTAGGGTCTGCCCTATGCAGGTCAGGATTCTTGAGCTTCCATGGGAGAAGTTTAACGATCAAGAGTGTATCTTCTGTCTGGACTGCGTTGAGGCTTGCCCTAACGGCGCGCTGGGGTTGAAGTTTCCCTAGCTTTTTGGGAAGCTTTCTGGATGAAGGCTATAAAATGTAGGGTGCGGAGTTATTGGAAAACGATTTGGGGATGTAGTGGTGTGACTTCTTGGAGCCAGATTCTGGTGCGGTGAAGACGGCTAGAGGCTCAGTGGAGCTAATAGTTCAAGGTATGGCGAATATATTTCTAGGGCTCCTCTTCTTCATCGTTCTAGCTCGGATGATCTCGAAGGCTGAGATGGGCGTCTACGCTGCTTTGACTATGTCTTACTCTTTGTTCCAGATAATCGGTTCATTGGGATTGAACGTTGCTGCGGCGAGGTTTGTGCCGAAGTTTCTTGCGGAAGGGAATAGACGTGATGCTTCCGCTGTCGCTAGGAGGCTGATTGAGATATCAGTTGCGTCTGGAATCGCTTTGACTTTCATATTCTATGTGTCAGCACCGCATCTTTCTTTCGGCTTGACGAGGTCGCTTGAGCACTTGGAGGTTTTCCAAGTCTGCTCCTTCGTTGTTTTGACGGTTGTGCCTATGATAGTTCTAGATGGTCTGCTTCAAGGTGTTCAAGAGTTCGGTAGACTCGCGATAGTGAGGATTCTGGGTCAAGTATTGAAGATAGCCGTCTCTTTCCCGCTACTGTTGGTGGGCTATGGACTGTACGCTGTTGTCGCTGGCTGGATCGCATTGGGGATTGGGGCTTCACTTCTTTCTCTCTTCTTATTGAGGAGACACCTCTCTTTCAGTGTTCACGGCTACGCGTCCAGCCCGGTCTTGAAGTTCTCTCTTCCTATGTTGGGCGCTAGCCTAGTAACCTTCGCTTCAGGCTGGGTGGACATGTTCCTAGCGATGCTGTACGCAAGCTTATCTCAGGTCGGCGCCTACAACGTGACGATAATGGCTTCGACCCTGTTGACTGGAGGAGTCTTGCAGTCGATAAACTCCACAGTGCTGCCTGCCATGTCCCGATCTTACGGAACCGGAGGCCTTAAGGCTGTTGAGAATGCGCTTCACAAGTCTTCCAGGTATATGGCTTTGGTCTATGCACCTGCCGCAATAGGTTTAGCTTCTGTCGCTACCCCAGCTGTCTGGCTTATGGCTGGAGAAGTCTATCAAGAGGCTGTTCTACCATTGGTGATAATCGCGGTCGGCTCATTAGCCTTCGGCTTCTTCACACCCCTGAGCATCGCTTTAGCCACTATTGGCGAGACCATTAGAGTCTTCAGGGTTACACTGGTAGCCGTTGTGGCTGATGTTCTGTCGAGTATGCTGTTGATCCCCGGCTTAAGTATTGTCGGGGCTGCTTTGGGGCGTTCTCTCCTCTTCTCAGCATCTTTCATCTACGGTCTGTTTGAGACCAAGCATGTCCTTAAAGTCGGATTCGACATAGAGGCTGTTTGGAAGTCGATGGTCGCGTCGATCATTATGACCATCCCGGTCGTTGCGATTCAGATTTGGAGGGTATCGATTCTGCTTATACCAGTCTATCTTGCGGTTGGAGTAGGAACTTATGTTATGGTCATCAAGATTCTGCGAGCGGTCAACTTGACAGATCTATTGATCGCTGAAAGGGTTCTCCCGAAGAGTTTGTTCTTCATTATGAAGCCTGTCAGGAGGCTTTTCACAAAATAGTCTTATTATTGTCGTGGACACGTTAATACGATAGTATCTCTACTGTGGCGGAAAACCTTGCGAACGCATTGAACTGAGTGAATTGCTTTGACGGATGTCAGGCCTGCAGTCCATGTTGCGCGCGGAGTGTCTTTCCTCTTTATGCAGAACTTGGTAACGGCGATCGTTGGCGCCGCCGGTTTCAGCATTATCGCGCGCCTAATAACTAAGACTGAGATGGGGGTCTATGTTACTCTGACTTTAATCTTTGCTCTTGTCCAAATCGCCGCCAGCTTCGCTCTCCCTAGCGCTGCAATCAAGTTTATCGCTGAGTTGAGGGGGCAGAATGATCAGAAGAGTGCGGCTGGCGTTGCTTTTCAGATCCTACGGTTCACATTGATGGCGTCGATCGTTCTCGGATCTATCATCTTCTTGTTTGCAAATCAGATCTGCTACTTGTTGACTAAAACGACTGAATATGTCGAGACCTTCAAGATCTTGGCTCTAGACGTTGCCTTTGCAGGGGTTCTTCCAAGTTTCAATGGCATCATGATCGGGTTACAGAAAATGAGAGAGTTGGCTGTGTTGAACATCTTTGCGTATGCCGTGAGCAAGGTTCTTTCGATTGCTTTCTTGCTCGTTAACCTTGGTCTATGGGGGGTTATGCTCGGCTGGTTGGTTGGGGATTGTTGTGGTTTCTTGCTTTTTTCTGGATACATCTTGAGGAGCTTTGGGATGCCGAGTTTCGGTTTTAGTTTGAAGCATATGTTCAGTTTCTCTTGGCCGCTCTATCTCTCCTCTTGGGTGGGTTACGGATACAACTGGTTTGATCGAGCTCTCCTCGTTGCTTATGTTCCTCTAGCTGATCTTGGCGTCTATAATGTTGCGGCCACCGCTTTCGCCGTGATGGCTTCGATTCCTGGAGCAATTTCGACAGCTTTGTTTCCTCAATACTCTGAGCTTCAGGGTAGAAATGGAACACGCAGTTTAGAGAAAGCGGTTCTGACAGCTTCGCGGTACGTTTGTTACATCGTTGTTCCTTTGGCTGTAGGTTTGGCTGCTACGGCTCGCCCCGCGATCTCCTTGTTCGCCGGTAGAACTTATGAGGCTGGCGCTATTCTATTGGCTATACTCAGTTTGTTTTGCGCAGTCACTTGTATTGGCGCTGCTTTGAGCGACATATTCTCAATTACTGAGAGAACGAAGGTTTCTGCCCTGTTGACTTTGGCGAGTGTCTCTATTGGCTTGTTTCTCGGCCTCGTTCTCATTCCCTCAACCGGGGTTGTCGGAGCTGCTTTTCTCCGAGGCGTCGCGATGGTCTGGAGTTTAGCGTTAGTACTAGTCGTTTTGAGCAGGATGAGACTTTTCAAGATGAGTTTGGACTTGGAAGCTTTCTGTAAGAGTTGGGTTGCCAGTTCAGTCATGGCTGCCGTTGTTCTCGGATTCCAGTTCCTCTTTTATACCAAGTATCTTCTGCCTCTGTATGTTCTTGCCGGAGGCTTCATCTACTTGGTTATGTTGAGGCTCTTGAAGGCTGTGAGGGCGCATGACGTTCATTTAGTTAAGGTTCTTGTTGGCAAGAGGTTTGAGAGCTTGGTCGATTGGCTGGGCGCTTTCCTTGTTTCATGATCAGGGATGTGCATGCTCGTGCAGGTTGCGCTGTCATTGCGGAATGAGGATGTGAGAGAAGTAAAAGGTCAAAAGAATGAAACGATTGTCCATTTAGATCTGTGTGAAGCCCATATCGATTGAGGATATGCGTCTTGGTTGAAGTCGACGTAGTGATGATAACTAGGAATTCGGCTAAGCCTTTTCTGGAGAAGTGTCTTGATAGCGTCTACCAGAACGTTCCGGTCAGAAAGCTTTTCGTCGTGGATGCATTCAGTTCTGATGAGACTTTGGACATAGTTCGAAGTTACCCGAACGTTGTTGTTGTGCAGAATGGAGGCAACAGAGCGGTTGCAAGGCAGATTGGCATACAGAAGGCTGAGACGGAATGGCATCTACATGTGGATTCTGATGTGATCTTGTCTGAAAACTGGTTCTATGAAGCTGGAAAGTTCATAGAAGAAGATGTCGGCGCGATTTGGGGGCTCGATATGCCGATCAACCCTCATGTCTACAACCGTGTGAAGGTTATGAAGTACGTGCGGAGAATGAGTTTAGAAGATTTGATGATTCGGAATGCCTCAATTAGAGGGGGAATGCATGACACACTTTTGCGAACAAGCCTTGTGAGGCAGATGAAAATCCCTGAGGATCTCCACATTTTCGAGGACTGGTTCATCAAGAAGTGGATTGAAGATAGAGGCTACAAATGGGTCTCTACTAAGAAACCATGTTGTTTCCATTATAATACTCCAAGATTTGATGGTCAATTCGGATATGAATTGGCCAAGTTACAGAAGAAGTATCGAACACAGAGCTTTCTCATCACGTTGAGGAATTTTGTGTTAGCTGTGCCGAAAGCTTTGGCTATCCTAGCGACCTCTGGAGACAGTATAGCTTTTTCTGATCAGTTGAAGTACTATTACTATAATTTTGTGGGACGACTGAAGGTTGAATTTGAACGATGAGATTTGACATAGTTATGTGGGCCAGAAACGGCGCGGCGACGTTACCCGTAGTTCTCAGACGCGTGGAGGAATGTCTGCCAAAAGAGTTCGTTCACAGGAAAATCTTTGTTGACGACCACAGCACTGATAGGGGTAGAGCTATTGCTGAACAGTTCGACTGGGAAGTTCACGATAACGTGGAAGGCGGAGTCGCAGCGGGTGTAAACAAGGCGTTCAGCCTAGTTGATTGCGAGTACTTCGTTTCAATTGAGCAGGATCTGCTCCTCACTCGCAACTGGTGGAACCGTATCTCAGCACTTCTCGAGAAACCAGATGTCGCGGTAGCACAAGGTTGGAGACTGCCGCCAGAAGCGCAGCTTACTCTCCGCAGGTTTGAAGAATACCGTTTGGAACACTACAAGAAGTATGAGCTTCCAATATTCAGCATAGACAATACGATGTTTAGAACTTCAGCCGCCAGAAAGACAGGCCTCGTGCCTTCGGAGTTGAAGTACTCGGGTGTTGACACCTATATCTATAAGAAGGTCACATCGCTGGGTTACCATTGGACTATCGACTACGATCTCATTTCTACGCATCTCCGGCAAGGGGGAGTACGAGAACAAGTTGATCGATACTACCGTTACGGACTAGACACGCCCATTTTGGAGAGACATAACCTAGCTAGTGAGAGCAAGTACGTTCGTCGCGGAGTCAAGAGTGCGGTAGGGATTCTTCTTTTCAGCCCTTTTCGGGGATTGCTGATAGCAGTGACTAAACGTTGCCCTCAAATCATCATATACTATCCGCTTATCAGATTTGCCCTGCTGAAAGGATACCTTAAATCGGGAGCATAGATGCAACCTCTAGTTTCAGTAATAATCCCGGTGTACAATTCCGCTAGAACGATCGATCGATGTATAAGGAGCGTATGTAATCAAAGCTTTCCAGACTGGGAGATTATCGTGGTTGATAGCGATAGCTCAGATGACACGGAGGATTTGGTCAAAGAATGGTGTAATAAACTGGGCGGTAAATGTCGGTACTACAAGATACGACATCGTTTCCAAGCTGCTAAGAGAAATTTCGGAGCGAGAACGGCAAGGGGGGTGTACCTATTCCTGCTTGATAGTGATGAGTACATGTCTGAAAACATGTTAGAAAGCTGCTTGAAACACGCTCAGGAAGGTTACGAATGCTGCAGTATCCGAATCGAACATAACTGGGCATCGGGCTATTTGGCGGTCAGTCGATACCACATCAGAAAGTGTTGCACGCCTGTCGAGACCGGCTATCCGCTCTTTGTATCTAAAGCTACATATTGGAAGCTTGGCGGGCAAGATGAGAAACTCAATTACGTAGAAGATGCTGATTTCGCGTACAAATTCGATTTATCAGGAGGCAAAGTTTTCCATGTGACTGAAGCTTTTCTTCTTCACGATGAGAATGTCGATCTTCGATGGATAGTTTACAAACCTTTTTTCGCAGCTCCAAGAGAACGCGATCTAATTGCCAGATGGAAGAGCATAGCGCAGCTCACGCCAAGCGAAAGACTTGACAACTATAAGCGCATGTTTCAGTTCCTTCTGAAACAACCTAAATTTATTTTCGGTTTCGCTTTTCTGCTTGGAACGCGCTTTCTAACGAGGAGAATCGCGCGCGCTATAGATACTACTCGGTAGTCAATTTCCATTCAACCGGGCCTCCAATTCCCTCACCAGATTTAAGTAATCCAGAGGAATTTTAATCGCAGCGACGGGAGGGCCGTGATGGTTGAAGAAGAGAATAGCAACAGGAATAGTCTCTAAACTAATGCCAGCTCCCATCAAGACGCGCCATACTGAATATTCTATGATCTTTTCCGCGGATGACGATGCCTCTCATCCGTCAGAATATCTCATTTCTACCGCCATTGAAGCAATAGAAAGTGCGAGAAAAATATCCCTCAATGACATAAGTGCTAGAATGAGGGGCCCACCTTACTTTCCCGATATCTGGCCTGGAGAGCACTACAGACTGCTTGCGGGATTTGTTTCAGTATTGAACCCTAGGGTAGTTATTGAGATAGGAACTGGCAGTGGGTTGTCTGCACTATCCATGAAGAAATATCTTCCTCAAGACTCGAAGATGGTTACTTTTGACATAACACCTTATAAGTCACTTCTAGACACCTGTCTGCGAGACGATGACTTTAGGGATGGAAGACTCGTTCAATACATCGACGACCTGAGCAATCCCTCTATCATTCCTAAATACCTTGGGTTATTAGAAGAGGCAAATGTGATTTTCGTCGACGCTGCAAAGGATGGGACAATGGAAAAGATGCTATTGGATAATTTTAGGACCATTTCCTTTAGAGAGAAGCTAGTGATAATATTCGACGATATTCGCGTCTGGAACATGCTGAAGATTTGGAGAGATATCTCATCGCCTAAGCTGGACTTAACTTCGTTCGGGCATTGGTCTGGAACTGGGATAGTTGAATGGACGTAGCCCCTGTTAGCTTCGCTCATATAGCATGCCCAACTGTGAATAGAGACCGACCTATCCCCTCAGCTTGCCTCTCCAATTTTTCGGATCGCCCCTTTTTCCGGTGCTAAGATCAAACAAACTAGCAAGGCCAGGGGAACCTGAGGACCACAATAATCAATAACCAATCGCCCAAGACAATCAAACAAACCAAAAGCCTGCCTATAATTGATCAGAGATCCTGTCTTCCGTAGGTCAAACAGAGTTGAAAGACCGATCTGAACTTGTTTAGTCTTCCATAGCTTTGAATTCTTTGATCAGTATTCAAATTCCGTTATGACAATTGGCCTGCGACCAGTAGCACGCCTGAAATTAGAAAAGTCAACAGGAGAATTGGGGCGTACCACATTGCCATTCCAGATATTAAGAAGATGAAGAAAGCTAGAACGTCTAGCCAATCGTTCCTTGTCTTGGGGACCAGCCCAAGGTTGAAACCGGCCTTATGAAGTAGGTATGCGAACCCAAGTATGTTGGTTGCGATCAGCAGGACGTTGAAAAAGGTGGCTGGGAGAAGTACGGCTCCGATGGGTTTACCTGATTCTTTGAAGGGCACAGGTATACCTCTGTAGAGCAAGGGGACTATCGCAGTCTCTATAATTAGGTCTAGGCAGATGATTCCGACAGCGCCTAGGATTACGATCGAATGAGCCTTCTTGATATGCTGTCCCATCCAGACTTTCTTGAACACTATCGGAGCAGCCTGCATTTAAAAATCTACCGCCCTCGCAATGAATAGAAAGGGGTGGATCGCAGACTCATGTTGTCGGCATAGGATCTTGCTTCACGATTTTGACGTATTTTCAGGTGTTTGACATGCGTAAGGGCACTCTAACCAGAGTATCGTGCAAGCTAGAATGCGCTTGTCTAGAAAGTGTCTCTTGCTAATGCCTGAATGTTTTTCTTAGAAGTTTAGAGCAAGCTTCATGCGCTTCTCTTGCTCTCTTGAACGCTTCCGGCGCGTATTCTTTGAAGTACTCAACTCCAATTCCTTGCTCGAATCCGTAGCCTGCTAAGCCTCTCATCTCCGCGAGTTCAGCTACAGCCTTTACTATTTCTGGAATCTTCTTTCTAAACCACTCCGGTATGTCTAATCGTTTGGCCAAGTCTTCGAAGACTATGCTCACATCATGTTCTTTTGGGAAGTCTATTCCTAGCGCGATAAGCACTGCTTTCGCCGATTGTTCAACAGCCATCTGGGATGAGTAGACTGCATCGTCCCAACGTGCGTCTTGAAGCGCTCTGGAGGCTCCTTGAAGCCATCTTCCCGCTCTGTCTATTCCGGCTCTTGCTAGTTCTATGTTGCTCATAGGGCGAATACCTCGCCGAACTTTACATCTTTCAGTATCCAGTAGTATCCTTTCCCAGGCGTCACGACTCTTCTAGCGCCTTCCTGCTCAAGCTTTATTCTGAGATTGTTTAAGAGGCTTTGAAGGAAATCTTGTTTGTCGCATAGGATTATGGCGTCCAGTGAAGCGTCGATGTAGATCCTGTGGAATTTGGATGCCTCAGAGATGTCTAAAGGGTAGTGCTGAATATTCGGAGTGAATCCTTTCTCGATAGCGGTTTTGAATTCAGGGGTTCCGTGCAATGTCCTCCTGAGATCCTGTAGCTCCCTAATCCTCATCCAGATAGGTACATTTTTCCAGCCCTCCAGAACGACGATTAGATCTATGTCGCTGTCTCTCTCCCAATTCCCTCTTGCGATTGAACCGAAGAGTGCTACACTGACCAGTCTATCTCGATATCGGTCGTGAAGGATTTCGCAGTATCTCTCGATTAGATCGGCATAGAGTCTATGCGGAATCCTTTCAAGATTTCTTACATAGAACCTGCTTCTCCCTGAGATCTCATTCAATCTTTCCAAGATGTCGACAGCTTCTCTCCCAGATGGCGATAATCTGTATCCTTCTGTTGTTGATTCGATCAAACCTTTCTCAGTTAGATTTCTAAGTCTTGCCGTCAGGGTCTTTGGGTTTCTGACGACAGTTTCGAGATCCTTGAATCTGGCCGCTCCTCTCGTCTTGATATTGGACAGGACGAGGAGAGAGTACTCATCAACAAGGCTCATGTTCAATCTACTTATGCTATAGCTGGCTATAGCATAAACTTTCCCAAAGTGTATTAGGTTGCACCCCAAAACACATCGAAACCATTCATGTTCCCAGCCTCAAAATATTCCTACGGGAATTGGAACCTATGCGTCAATTTACATAAAACAGGAGGCAGGGGCCCTGAAGCCGAGGATTAACTACTTTTTCTTAGCTTCCCTTTTCGCCCTAGTAATTTGCCTATAATAGTCGTTCCAGCTGCTTGCTCTCTCCCGTATCTCGCTGCAGTTGCGGTCGAGTTCCTCCCAAATGGCCTTCTGTTTCTTGATGCTTTCATTCTTGCCGAGCTGAAACAGTCGAGAGAGATTGCAGCCGCCGCCCTACACTATTAGTCCTAGATCAGCTTCAACCCCTTCGCTGATCTTCCGGGCTAAACTGTTAGGGATAATTCTTTATGTTCATTATAGTTCCTCTAATAGAGGTTAGGTTGGGAGAGAGGAAGTGGGAAAGCGTATGTTTGACGTTTGGTTCTGGTTGCCAGTCGCATTAATAATCGTTGTTGGGACGATCGGCGGCCTCTTGTTCAAGTATGGAACGAATATGTTTGGTTCGATATCGCTTGAGCAGATGTTTGAGATTCAATTCTCATCGAGGAGCTTTCTCTACCTAGGTATCATATTGGTTGGCGTTTTGCTGATAATCTTCAGTGGCTATAGTCTTAGAGGCGAGTTCTTTGCAATGAGGTTCCTCTTCTCGCCTCTGATCTTCTGCGCTTTGGTAGCCTTGTTCATCTCTCGCTTATTGATCGGTGTTCCTCTCTCCGTGACTGGACTGGGGAGACTGACGATGATAGTTACGACTCTCGGCGCTGTCGCGACCGTGATTGCGAGCGCTATAGTCTTTAAGGAAAGTTATCCCCCTCGAGTCGCCTTAGGGGTCGTGCTCGGTATAGCCGCGATCGCCTTGATAGGCGAAGCATAGGAATTGATTGCCAATCGCATATATCCTGCTGGGATATGAGCATATGAGCTTTGGCAGAGTACTGGATGCGTCTTACCGATTGTTAGAGGTCCTATGAGGGTTTGGTAACTGCGATGGCTAGGGTGCTCTCCGGTTGGGTAGTCGAAACCGTTTTCTAATCCGGGATTTGACTATAATGGACTATATGGGTTGATGCTGTCTTGGAGGTTGTGGTTACTTCAGCTCCGGGTCGCGCCTGTCTTTTTGGAGTGTGAGGTTCGGCTTAGCTGCCGCTTCACCCAAAGATCATATGGATTGGAATTGGGGCCCGGTCGTACCCTATGCGACTGAAGCTTTCAGAAGTTACGCTAAGGTTAGTTTGAAGGCTGGCGATGAGGTTTCCGTGAGGTCTTATGAGCCCTATAAGGTTGAAGATAGGTACGGCTTGAAGGATCTTCTTTCCTATCAAGGTAGGGATTTGGACTATGTTCGAGCTGTCATCAACACATTCAGGAAGATGAAATACAGCCTTCAAAGTATGGATATTGAGTTAAAGACGACTATTCCAGTCGGAACAGGTCTATCGTCCTCCGCGGCCCTCTGTGTTTCTGTGGCTCATGCGGTGAGTCTTGCTTGCGGTTTTAACCTAAACCCTGTCGAGCTTGCGAATATCGCGTATGTGGCTGAGGCTAAAGAGGTTAAGACCGGTTGCGGCCAGATGGACCCACATTCTTCAGCGCAAGGAAGCTTATGCTATATCGACTGTTCTACTGAGCCTCCTAGGAGGATAGAGCGTTTGGAGTTGAAGAAGCCCTTCCCCATAGTTATAGGTGATACAAGGATCCCTAGGAAGGCGAGTAGGGTTCTCCATTGGCTAGGTAGGAAGGTGAGGGAGAAGGACCCGGACATGCTTGAGGGCGTTAGAAAGATAACTGGTCTTGTGGATGAGGCTTGGCGTGAACTCAAGAAGCCTGATTGGAGCTCTGAAAGGATAGGCGGATACATGAGTGAGAACCAGAGGCTTCTGAGGGAGTATCTCCACGTCTCAACCTTCGAGATTGAGGAGTTGATCTATGCAGCTTTGAACGCCGGAGCTTTGGGTGCGAAGCTTACGGGCGCTGGAGGCGGAGGATGCATAATAGTCTTCACCAACCCTGAGGACCAAACGAAGGTTGCGAAGTCGATTGAAGACGCTGGTGGAAAGGCGTATCTGACGGATATCGCGAATCAAGGCGCTCGAATTGAAGACCCCAAGATTTTCGGTGATATCAGATACCCCTTCGGGCACTTGTGAACCTCATTCGAGTTTGTCTCTCAGAAGCCTGATATTCTCGGCTATGGTCTTGTACGACGCACTGATTTCTAGGACGACTGGGATTCGCGGTCCTGTTTCAAGCGTCTCCTTCAGTTTTCTGATTATGCGCTGATTCAATTGATTCTCGACGTAGCCGCTATGATCCCATGGCGGCGGGCCGCCGGGCTCAAGAAAGCTTATGTGCACCTCTTTGATGCTTAGATTGTCTGTTTTGAGTTCGTCGAGCTTCCTCTTCAGGAAGAGTTCGTAATTGACTGCTGCGTGTCCTAGGTCCAAGAGCAGCGGGAAAATCCTGTTGACCTCTCTCAGTTCATTATCTGTCATGCCCAGTGCAGGAGACTCTTCATTCCAGCCGTAGATGTTCTCGACGATGATCTTTTCAGCGGTGGCAAGTTTCTTCCGGAAGATCTTCAGGTTCTCTACTCCATCCTGAACTCTTATTCTATCTGTCACTTTGAATTCTCTTGGCCTAGGAGTTTCTCCGAGTAGTCCTGCATGGACGCTGTAGAGCTGATAGTTTATTCGTAAAGTTTCGGCTCTATTCATCATTCTGGCGGCCATCTCCGCTGCTTCGATTGGCCGACGGCATGGGTTCAGCATGAAGTTCAGTTCCGACTTCTTCAAGAATGGCAGACAGTGGATGGTTTGAAAGACCGACTTCCCGAGTTGATCGATTGTATGCTTTGCATTCTCGATTCTTGAGATGCCCAGCTCAAAGAAGTCTACTTTGCCTTCGTCTCTGAGTCTCTGGAGGTCCGGAAGAGTATGGCCTGTTGTCGATATACCGAGCTTCAATGATTTCTTCGCCACAGTTCAGACGATTAGTTGGAGGAACTATTTCGTTAGAGTTCGTTTGTAGCTTTCTTTGAGAGCTTGCCAGTAGGTCTCTGGGTTTCCTATGTCGATTCTGATTTCGCTTCTTTTCAGTCGGACGGCGTAGGCTTTTCGGTTATGGGCTACTAGAGATTGGATTGCGTCTGTCAACTGGATTTCTCCGCCTTTCCCAGGTTTCGTTCTCGCCAGTTCTTCGAAGATCCTTGGGGTGAATGCGTAGATCGGCACTACTGCGAGTTTTGACGGAGGGATCTCAGGTTTCTCTACTATGTGCTTGACTCTGTAGAGTCCTCTTTCTACTGGTTCGCCTTTAATTACTCCATACCTTCTAGGATCTTCGATTTCTTCAACTAGGAATGTGGCTTCTGATTGAAGTCTACTGTGCGCTTCGATTAGGCGTTTAAGGTGTTGTCCACCTTCTGAGATGACGTAGGTGTCTCCTGCATGCGTAAGAAACTCGTCTTGGCCTATGAATGGTCGGCCTCGGAGAACGGCTTCACCGAATCCTTTGGGTTCAGGCTGGTTCAACCAGACTATTGTGGAGTCGTCCAGCCTCTTGTAGAATCGTTCGAGAT
>Ga0315314_1000750_pt1 | contig 32588 bp, 30 predicted proteins | sample TDP9_MG_FD_203631 | JGI IMG/M metagenome (GOLD analysis project Ga0315314, IMG submission 203631) | Freshwater sediment microbial communities from Lake Towuti, South Sulawesi, Indonesia - TDP9 | ecosystem: Environmental > Aquatic > Freshwater > Lake > Sediment | place: Indonesia: South Sulawesi... | reverse complement strand
AGAATTCCGATTGAGGAATTGAAACAATCTATATACTCGAATGGTTCCTCAATCCCCAACTGTCTGTCTAAATCCACAGAATTCCGATTGAGGAATTGAAACAGCTACACGACGTACAAGGCAGAATGGGCTGGTCGTCGTCTAAATCCACAGAATTCCGATTGAGGAATTGAAACCGACTCCCTCTTCTGCTAGACTATCAACCGCAAAACGCAAGTCTAAATCCACAGAATTCCGATTGAGGAATTGAAACGGCGATATCGAGATAGACTCCATTTATCTCAAGGAGGTCTAAATCCACAGAATTCCGATTGAGGAATTGAAACAAGCTTAAGCTGGATCTTCTGGCCTGGTTTCCATCCACCAAGTCTAAATCCACAGAATTCCGATTGAGGAATTGAAACATAACAATTGCAGCCATAACATGAGCAACATACCCTCGTCTAAATCCACAGAATTCCGATTGAGGAATTGAAACTAATGTTTCAGGAGATAGCAGAGGGCTTCTATCGGTGTCTAAATCCACAGAATTCCGATTGAGGAATTGAAACATATTAAACCTCCTACACTGACTTTGCAACTAACTTAGTCTAAATCCACAGAATTCCGATTGAGGAATTGAAACTGGAATGGGAAGGCTTATGACCTCTGCTTTATGAAGGTCTAAATCCACAGAATTCCGATTGAGGAATTGAAACCATTTTTTCTGAGGCTTGCCGCAAGATACAAAACTCCGTCTAAATCCACAGAATTCCGATTGAGGAATTGAAACTTGCTGGCTGGCTTTTACCCAGACTCCGGTCGGCTCGTCTAAATCCACAGAATTCCGATTGAGGAATTGAAACAATAATGTAAGAGAAGTTGAAGCCGCGCTGGGGAGCGGGAGGTCTAAATCCACAGAATTCCGATTGAGGAATTGAAACTACTGCTCCTCTCCCTTGATGGTGGATGGCCTGATCGTCTAAATCCACAGAATTCCGATTGAGGAATTGAAACAGGAGGAACCAATGGACCGCCCAGGCTGCAAGGGCGTCTAAATCCACAGAATTCCGATTGAGGAATTGAAACTTGCTGGCTGGCTTTTACCCAGACTCCGGTCGGCTCGTCTAAATCCACAGAATTCCGATTGAGGAATTGAAACCGCCCTCTTGCCCCTTGAGCCCGAAGTGCCCCTTAAGTCTAAATCCACAGAATTCCGATTGAGGAATTGAAACTCGACGAGATTTTGGCCGACTCGAGACCAGTCAAGCGTCTAAATCCACAGAATTCCGATTGAGGAATTGAAACTCCAGGGGGCGATTATCCCCACCGGACATTTTATCAGAGTCTAAATCCACAGAATTCCGATTGAGGAATTGAAACGTTCAATTGGATTGCGGTCTCATTGGCGTGTATGGTGTCTAAATCCACAGAATTCCGATTGAGGAATTGAAACTCCATTTCCCCATCTCCACCCCGTACCGGGCGTGGCGTCTAAATCCACAGAATTCCGATTGAGGAATTGAAACTTTGTTTTGTCTGCATTTATCAGAGCATGTTAGGCGCGTCTAAATCCACAGAATTCCGATTGAGGAATTGAAACCGTCCGAGTCCATCGCCAGCGCCGACGAAATCTCCTCGTCTAAATCCACAGAATTCCGATTGAGGAATTGAAACGATCACCCATTCGAGGCCCTCATGCGGCGGCCAAATGTCTAAATCCACAGAATTCCGATTGAGGAATTGAAACGATTTTCTGGATGCGATCAAAGACATCTTCCAATCCCGTCTAAATCCACAGAATTCCGATTGAGGAATTGAAACATCCTATCGTAGATTATGGTCAGCACTATCGGGCTAGAGTCTAAATCCACAGAATTCCGATTGAGGAATTGAAACCACCGGTATGCGCTCCAGCCCGAAGGTCAGGTTGGTGTCTAAATCCACAGAATTCCGATTGAGGAATTGAAACTATCCTTGAGGTTCATGGCCCGCTTCCTGCCGAGGAGGTCTAAATCCACAGAATTCCGATTGAGGAATTGAAACCGCCGCCCGGTAGCTGCTGCGGCTGGGGCGGCGGGGAGTCTAAATCCACAGAATTCCGATTGAGGAATTGAAACCGCCCCGGTGGAGGAGCTCTCCAAGGCGGCCAGGGAGGTCTAAATCCACAGAATTCCGATTGAGGAATTGAAACTCACCGACATGCTGAAGGAGCTCGACGATTTGCTCGGGTCTAAATCCACAGAATTCCGATTGAGGAATTGAAACAGCGATCTCTCTAGGAGAGCCAACGGAATTTAAGGAGGGTCTAAATCCACAGAATTCCGATTGAGGAATTGAAACTATGTGTTGATTGGGTTTGACGACAGCCCCGATGACGTCTAAATCCACAGAATTCCGATTGAGGAATTGAAACTTTAGATGATGCCCAAGAGGCAATCAGCCGTGCCGAGTCTAAATCCACAGAATTCCGATTGAGGAATTGAAACAAATCATCTGAATAACGAATGGAGGCAATAATGGAGTCTAAATCCACAGAATTCCGATTGAGGAATTGAAACAATACTATCGGGCTACTAGAGTCCTTCTTACCCAATGGTCTAAATCCACAGAATTCCGATTGAGGAATTGAAACTATATCCTCCCAGCCAAAGAAGTAACCCTCGTCGAAGTCTAAATCCACAGAATTCCGATTGAGGAATTGAAACCCGATTATCTGCACCTGCGTGTACGAGCCGAGAATGGTCTAAATCCACAGAATTCCGATTGAGGAATTGAAACTGCTCCCACTCGTCCTGCTCCTCCAACACTCTATAGTCTAAATCCACAGAATTCCGATTGAGGAATTGAAACGACTAGAGGAGGCGCACGGTGCCTAACAAAATTGGAAGTCTAAATCCACAGAATTCCGATTGAGGAATTGAAACCAGCGAGGGCCAGATCCCCTGGGGGCATTGGTTTGGTCTAAATCCACAGAATTCCGATTGAGGAATTGAAACCGCTGATCGAGATCCAATAGCATCAACCGCTTAGAGAGTCTAAATCCACAGAATTCCGATTGAGGAATTGAAACCAGGAGGTCCCGGCGGGGCTGCCCCCCGACGTCAGGGGTCTAAATCCACAGAATTCCGATTGAGGAATTGAAACCTCCACAACCACCCCCAGCTCCTGGGTGCGGGCGGGTCTAAATCCACAGAATTCCGATTGAGGAATTGAAACTCAACTCGGCGTGCTGGCGCGGCTTCCTGTCATCCCTTAGTCTAAATCCACAGAATTCCGATTGAGGAATTGAAACGCTCTCCAACACCACCACATGCTCGAACTTCCCCGCCAGTCTAAATCCACAGAATTCCGATTGAGGAATTGAAACTGGGCATGGAACATCCACTCGTCGGTATAGGTAAAAGTCTAAATCCACAGAATTCCGATTGAGGAATTGAAACTTCCAGTATCCTGCACAGGCAGCCGCCCTCGATGAGGGTCTAAATCCACAGAATTCCGATTGAGGAATTGAAACTGCGGGATGCCGGCCACACACGGGCGGGGGGCGGAGGTCTAAATCCACAGAATTCCGATTGAGGAATTGAAACTGGTAAACTATACAATATCAGGAAGGCATTATGGCGGTCTAAATCCACAGAATTCCGATTGAGGAATTGAAACCACCTCTTCAATTATGTGTCACTGCCCCGCCTTCCCGGTCTAAATCCACAGAATTCCGATTGAGGAATTGAAACCGGATCGCCCCAACTGCCCAGGATGCCCAGGTCGTGGTCTAAATCCACAGAATTCCGATTGAGGAATTGAAACATCATTGTGGAGGCGGTCTGGTCGCATCTCGACGGCGTCTAAATCCACAGAATTCCGATTGAGGAATTGAAACGGACTTTGTCGCAGATGAAGGCATTGAACAAGACCGGTCTAAATCCACAGAATTCCGATTGAGGAATTGAAACATATACCTGGGCAAAGGCTGCACCCTCAGCGGCACCAAGTCTAAATCCACAGAATTCCGATTGAGGAATTGAAACCTTCCGAGTCCATCGCCAGCGCCTATGAAATCTCCTCGTCTAAATCCACAGAATTCCGATTGAGGAATTGAAACAGCTACCAGACCGAGCGGGCGGAGCTCGTTGCCCGCGTCTAAATCCACAGAATTCCGATTGAGGAATTGAAACTGCTCTTGGATTGGGATAAAGCGTTGCCATGCCTCCGTCTAAATCCACAGAATTCCGATTGAGGAATTGAAACCTACGCCGCCTCTGGGTACGGGGCGGGCGAGACGGAGTCTAAATCCACAGAATTCCGATTGAGGAATTGAAACAAAGTCCACGCCATTTAGACACTTGAGGCCATCGATGTCTAAATCCACAGAATTCCGATTGAGGAATTGAAACTTGAAGAGGGCAAAAGAAACAAGAGCTGGGAGGCGGGTCTAAATCCACAGAATTCCGATTGAGGAATTGAAACACGTATGTGATCAACGCCTTCGGAGGGCTGGCTGTTCCGTCTAAATCCACAGAATTCCGATTGAGGAATTGAAACTGCATCCGAACGTCGTCAGGCTGCTGGCTCTTGAGAGTCTAAATCCACAGAATTCCGATTGAGGAATTGAAACGTAGCTCTTGCAGAACTGGCACCGCTCCGGGGTGTGGTCTAAATCCACAGAATTCCGATTGAGGAATTGAAACCAGGGAAACCTACGATGGCAGGTCCCCCATCCAGATGTCTAAATCCACAGAATTCCGATTGAGGAATTGAAACCATCTCCCAGTAGCGCAGGTGCTTCGGCACCTTCTTGTCTAAATCCACAGAATTCCGATTGAGGAATTGAAACCGTCTGGCGAGAGCCGTGACCGGCAGGAATCACGTCCTGTAGTCTAAATCCACAGAATTCCGATTGAGGAATTGAAACGATTTCGCCCTGGCCGTGAAGTCGGTGGCCAACGACGTCTAAATCCACAGAATTCCGATTGAGGAATTGAAACATCACATGCTCAAGACTTACGAGGAGTGGAGAGATTGTCTAAATCCACAGAATTCCGATTGAGGAATTGAAACTACCGCTTCCAAATACAGCGGCGTGCAGATGAAGGCGTCTAAATCCACAGAATTCCGATTGAGGAATTGAAACGGTCCCTGTACTTGCCGGTCGCCGGGGCCTGGTTGTTGTCTAAATCCACAGAATTCCGATTGAGGAATTGAAACTGGAAATAGCGGATGCCGATGTCCACGTATTTTTTAAGTCTAAATCCACAGAATTCCGATTGAGGAATTGAAACCGTCCACATGTTGGCGCACGAGATCCCGGTATGGGAAGTCTAAATCCACAGAATTCCGATTGAGGAATTGAAACGGTCCCTGTACTTGCCGGTCGCCGGGGCCTGGTTGTTGTCTAAATCCACAGAATTCCGATTGAGGAATTGAAACCGGCCATCGTGCCCTTCAAGGGCGGGAGACCAGACATGTCTAAATCCACAGAATTCCGATTGAGGAATTGAAACTGGTGAAGCCCTGCGCCCAGTGCTCGTCGCTGATCTTGTCTAAATCCACAGAATTCCGATTGAGGAATTGAAACAACCCGGCCGCGCATCCATAGCCCGTCCTCCCCGTTGTCTAAATCCACAGAATTCCGATTGAGGAATTGAAACTATTTCGGGCCGCCAGATGCGGAGGCCGCCGCCTTGTCTAAATCCACAGAATTCCGATTGAGGAATTGAAACTTAGACAAAGTTATTGGATAATTGGACACATGGCCAGTCTAAATCCACAGAATTCCGATTGAGGAATTGAAACTTCTTTGAGGGATCGGATTTCACGCTCAAGCTTCTTGTCTAAATCCACAGAATTCCGATTGAGAAATTGAAACAATAAACTGACTTGACAATTATCAAATTTATGATATACTATGTCTAAATCCACAGAATTCCGATTGAGGAATTGAAACAGGCTTAATTCCGCCTAATCAGTAGTTAGGTCGCCATCCACCTTTCACACAGTGGAGCGGCCCAGCACAAGCGGAGGTGCAACGTGGCTGATCAGGTGCAATGCCCGAATTGTGGAGGGTACAAGGTTCTTGAGGAATCGCTCCGACGTGACCCAAAGGGAGGCTTACCTAGCTCATCGCAAGGGCTTGGATGTAGTTACATGATCGGGTTTGGATTCGCTGTACTTGGCTTGGTGTTCCTGATAGCTGGGTTGGAAGCTGGGTCGGCAAGCGATAGAACTTGGGGGCTTCTTGGTGGCTTAGCTATTTTAAGTTTCGGCTTGTTTGCCGTGGTATATACCTGATCGGTGTCTAAATGGCCCGTTTTCTACAAGCGTACATGTCAACTGTGTGGCTACAAGTGGACGTGGGGGCCTGGCGAGCCACAACCAGAAGTACATGTGCGACCTGATCTTATCCAACAAGGGGCACAGAAATTGGCGGAGGAAGAGGAAGAACGGCGACGGCAAGCGGCTGCCGCGTGGTGGCTGCAACAGCAGCAGAAGAAAAAATGAAGGGGATGTCATCATGAGTACAAAACTGATTGGCCGATATATCATCACCGACCCAGAAATTTGTCATGGCAAGCCAACCTTTCGCGGTACACGCATTATGGTTTGGCAAGTACTAGAGCAAGTTGCCAGCGGAATGGCTTGGGAGACTATTGTCGAAGAATGGGAAGGTAGCATCATTAAGGAAGCCATTGCTGAGGCGGTGTCTCTAGCGAGTAGGGCGTTTCTTGAGCATGCGGATGAGTACATTTTGGAGCCGACGCCCGCGTGAATGTTCTGGATGAAAGCATCCCCCCAAGTCAACGCCGACTCTTGCGAAGTTGGCGTGTGCCGATTCGACATATTGGCTACGAAGTGGGTCGGAAGGGGATGAAGGATGATGAAATCATCCCCTTCTTGCTTACTCTCCGTCGTCCGACTTTCTTCACACTTGATTGGGATTTTTACAAGCGCAGTCTGTGCCATGCGCGGTACTGCCTGGTTTATCTGGATGTCAGGCAGTACGAGGCAGCCACCTTCGTGCGCCGCTTACTCTGTCATCGAGAGTTTGATACAGAAGCCAAGCGTATGGGTGCAGTGATTCGTGTCTCACATATGGGACTTTCTGTGTGGCGTCTTCACGCGGAGAAAGAAGCCGAATTCGATTGGACATAGTGCCAAGTTGTCCCTATAGCCATCGGCAAACACCCGCCTTGCAACTATCTATGTCATTACGGGTTTTAGGTTCAAAGCGAAAGGCAGCCTAACAAGCGCTTGCAGCCGACCCTGCTCCGCTTCGCTCCGCAGGGCGGCTGACGCGCGAGCCGTTAGGCGCAGTGCAAAACCGCTGCTGCATTTGGCGCAATGGTGAGAGAAACAAATTAAGGAGTTTCGTTATGAGTCAGACATTGACAATTTCTGATACCCTCTATGCGCGGTTAGAAGCCATCGCTCGCGTGCATGGTTTGAGCGGTGTGGAGGAGTTAATTGAGCAATTGATTGAGGAGTGGCAGTCTAAGGTAGACGAACTACGCCGCCGCCAAGAAGTTGTTCGTCGGATTGACGCATTGCGGGAGCGCCTCTTTGCCACGTATGGTGAGATGCCTGAAAGTGTGGGGTTGATCCGCGCTGACCGCGAGCGATAATCATGGGCAAAATCGTTGTAGACAGCAGTGTAGTTATCAAGTGGTTTGTTGTTGAGCCATTCTCCACGGAGGCACGCCGCATTCTAGACGGGTATCAGACAGGTATGCTCGCCTTACATGCTCCTGATTTGATCGATGCTGAACTAGGCAATATCGTTTGGAAGAAGTACCGTTTTCAAGGATTAGCGGCTGCAGATGCACAGCAGATCATTGATGAGTTTCAGCGGTTGACGTTTGTGCTGACTTCAACCGCTGATTTGTTGGATGAGGCGTATCGTCTGGCAGTAGCCCATGAGCGTACGGTTTATGATGCGATGTACCTCGCGCTGAGTGTGCGCGAGCAATGTCCATATGTCACAGCAGATGAGAAATTGGTCAAGGCTATTCGCTCAGCGTTTCCGAATGTGATCTGGGTAGCCGACTGGTCATAGCCAATGCAACTGCGCCTAACCACTCGCTGGAGCCGATCGCCTTTCTGGCGACGGCTGACGCGGGCCGTTAGCCCACCTGGTCTAAATCCACAGAGTTCCGCTTAAGGAGAGGCCCAAATCAATGGGCCTCTCTTTTTGGCAAGCGATCGCTAAAGACTCAAAATTCTAGCTGCGATGCCTCAATTCAGCCATCCATGCCCCCAGCCCCAGCAAGAGCGCTTCCCCTATGGTCAACAGCGCCAGATAACGGGTGGCATCAACCCAGAAGGGCAAAGGAAAAAGCTGGATGAGGGCATCTGAGGAGGCAAAGATCCACGAGTCGCCCACGAAGAGGAGCTTATGAAATATGACGAAAAAGACGTCGAAGTTGAGATAGGCGAAAAGGCCTATCAAGCCGACCGCAAGGATGGTGATCAGGCCAGCAGAAAGTATATAAAGGGGGAGCCTCCTGCTCCCTTCCCCGAGGAGGAGGAAAGCGACCGAGGCGACGATCAATAAACCGCAGAGCTTCTGCCCAGCAATGGTCCTCCTCACCCATACCTTGACATCAACCAGGTGCGCTAGCTCCCTCTCATTGAAGATGGAGCGCCCTTGCAAACTCTCTCCCCGCCTTGCGTATAAGCCCTCTGCGCGCTTGTGGGGAGAGAGTTTGCAACCTTCGCTCTCCAGACCCCGCAGGAAGCCGATCCCCCTATCGGAGAGGAGGTAGAATATGGTCGCCTCAGCCGTGGAAAGCCTCCCCTCAGGGCTGAAAGCCTCCGCCCCCGGGAAGCCATCCTTGCTGTACTCATAACGCACAAAGGAGGGGGAGAGCAAAAGGCGAACGTTCGTTGACACCAAGAACAGGGGAATGGCGAGGATCAATAAGAGCCTAAAGGCAAATTGTAAATTTGCAATTCGCAATCGTTCGACTGAGCGCTCACGACGAAGTCTGCAATCCGTAATCCTCCTCTTCATCATATCTTCATTCCCTCCTTACGGAGCACTAGTGAACGATTCTCACCTTCGGCTTCAGGAGGACCCTGTCCCCCAGGGGGGCTCCTTGGGCATCGGTGACGGACAGCCGCCGGCCTGTGGCGGCGCCGCACATGCCCACCTCGATCACGTAGTCGCCCGCAGGGGCATCCTCCCGGACGATCAGGTCGTGCTGAAATCGGGATTATCTTACCACACAAAACCCACGAAGGCAAGAAGAACAAATCCTTCACCGCATTCAGCGAAGCTGCAACCATACAACCTCTAACTCTGGATAAGGGCCGTGATTGTTCCACAATTGGTGAAAATGGTGGTAGAATGGGGCATCTCTGGAGGGAGGTGCCCCCATGCGTCTGAAAGTGCGTATCCCCAATGTGGAGCCAGGGTTGTATGAGATGCCTGCCGAGTGTCCCTATGGATGTTATGGCAAGGCCTTTAAGGAGCACCAGGAAGGTTGCCCCAAAGGGCTGCGCGACCCACAACATGAACAGGTGGAGGCAAAGCGATACCGCTGTCTACGGTGTGGACGCACCTTTCGCGTCTACCCAAAAGGCGTCAGCCGGGCCCAACAGTCGGATGCCCTCAAGGCCTTCAGCGTGCTTTTGTATCTTCTTGGCCTCAGCTACGGGGCCGTCTCAGACGCTTTGCAGGCTCTCCAGGCCCTTTTGAACAAGCCCCTGTCTTTGGGCAAAAGCACCGTCTACCGCAACGTGCAAACCTTGGGCCAGAGGGTCAGACGCTTGCGTCGTGCTTGGCTAAGGAAGGGTCAGCGGATAAGAGTCATCGGCGCTGATGTGACCAAGGTAAAGTGTAAGGGTGAGGAAATAGCCGTTGGCGTGGTGGTGGATGACCTGACGGGCATCGAACTGACGGTCGACCTCTTGGAGGACGAGACGGCAGAGAGCCAATTGGCTTGGTTGCAGGAGATAGCCCAACTCGTGGGGGCCGAGGTGCTCGTCAGCGACGATGCCGATGCCCTCAAGACGGTGGCCGACAAGCTTGGCCTGGCTCATCAGGTATGCCGTGCCCACGTCACGCGCAATGTCTTGGACCTGGTGGCCGGATTGAGCACCCAAGCCTTGGGAGCGCCTGACCCCCTGCCCCAAGGAGTAGGCAGCAGCCCTGAACAGCTTCTCTCTGACTTAGAAGAGGTGCAATGGATCATTGAGGGCCACCCTCATGATGGGCAAGAGCGATTGGAAGGGCTGTATCAACGCTACTGCGCCGCCCCAGCCCCCCGTGAGGGGGAGAAAGCCACCCTCTGGTATCGGATGCGGCTGTTAACGCTGCATCTTTGGGACAATTGGTCTCGGCTCACCCTCTATCAACGTTGGCAAGGCTCTGAGGGGGAGCGGCTTGATGGCACCAACAACGCCAGCGAAAGAGCCATCGGCTGGTGGCTCAAGGAAAGGTATCGGCTTATGCGCGGCTACAAGCGTCCAGAATCTAACGAAATGTCTCTCCGAATCATATGAGAGCAAGCCATAACAACAATTCCAACAAAACTCCGTGAGCAAACGGAGAGACATTTCGTTATCGGTGTTGAACGTCTCAAGCCTCCTGGGCTGGCTGGGTGGTCAGCCTGCAGGCTACGACCTGGCGGATTTGGTGGCCGCATGAGATTCTCTCTGGAGCAGGGAGTACTCTGTCCTGTTAATGTTCTTCACCAAACTTGGAACGATCACTAAGGGCCTGACTAATTCCCAGCAGCGTATTTTTATGATATAATTAGTCGCAGACTGGAGGGCTATGGCAAGGGTCTATATCGCTTTAGACATCGAGACCACCGGGCTTCAGGCGGAGCACGATGCCATCATCGAGATCGGCGTCGTGAGGTTCCGCGGCGATCAGATCATAGATACTTGGTCAAGCCTGGTTAACCCAAAGCGCCCCATCCCCTACAAGATACAGCTCCTGACAGGCATCGCTCAGGTGGAGGCAGATCAAGCCCCTTCCCTCTTCTCCATCATGGGCCAGCTAAGCGCTTTTGTCAAGGATCACCCTATCGTCGGCCACACCGTGCAATTCGACCTCAGCTTCCTGAATCGGCAGGGGCTCTTCCTGGCTAACCCGGCCATTGACACCTTCGAGCTGGCTAGCATCCTCATGCCCCACGCCACGCGATACAGCTTGGATAAACTGGCCAGGATGCTGGACATCTCCTTCCCCACCCAGCACCGCGCCCTGGCCGATGCCATGGCTGCCAAGGACCTCTTCCTGGCCCTATTCCAGCGAGCCTTACAGTTGGACTTGGGGGCTGTCCAGGAGATCAATCGCCTGGCTGCCAAGAGCGATTGGCCGCTGCGCTACATCTTCCACGATGTGGAGAAGGAAAGGGCACGCTCGACTTTCACGGGGACCATTCGCCAGCAATTGATGGCCAAGGAGGACGAGGATGCCCTGGGCTTCATCCTCTCCGGGGGCCGAGTTGAGGAGCCCTTGAGGCCATCCCCGCGCCGTGAGCCGCTGGATGTGGAGGCCCTCAGCGAAATGCTCGAAGAGGGAGGCCTCTTCGCGAGGTGCTTCCCTAATTATGAGCATCGCCCCCAGCAGGTAGCCATGCTGCGCGCTGTAGCTCAAACCTTCAACGATGGTGAGCGCCTTCTAGTGGAGGCTGGCACCGGCGTAGGCAAATCCTTGGCCTATCTCATCCCCGCCGTCCACTTCGCCGTCCAGAATGGAGAGCGCATCGTCATCTCCACCAACACCATCAACCTCCAAGATCAGCTCTTCGATAAGGACATCCCCGATCTGCAGAAGATCCTGCCTTTGGAGTTTAAAGTCACCTTGCTTAAGGGGCGGAGCAACTACCTTTGCCCGCGCCGCTTGGCCCTTTTCCGTCGCCGTGGCAGCCCTTCGGGCTTGAGCCCGTCAGGGCGAAGCCTCTCCCTGGACGAGATACGGATGCTGGCCAAGATCCTGGTCTGGCTGCCCATGACGGCCAGCGGCGACCAGGCTGAGCTGGCTTTGAGCAACCAGGAGCTCCCCCTCTGGGGAGAGGTCTGCGCCGATGCTGAGAATTGCCTGGCGGAGAGGTGTCCCTATCGGCAAAGGGGAAGGTGTTTCTTCCACCGCGCCCGCCAGCGGGCGGAGGGCGCCCATATCATCGTCATCAACCACTCTCTCCTCCTCTCCGATATGGTCATGGAGAACCAAGTCCTGCCGAGCTATCGCTACCTGATCATTGACGAGGCCCATCACCTAGAGGCGAGGGCCACGGAGCAATTGAGCTTTGCGTTGGATCAAGCTCAGGCAAGCGCCTTCCTCGATGGATTGAGCCAACGCTTAGGGGAGGGACGCTACGGTGGGCTCCTGGCGGAGATCCCCAACCACCTCCGGGCTGGCTCGGTGCCGGTGGCCATCCAACGGGACGTCGAAAGTCGCATCCAAGAGATGCACCGCAGGGTGGAGGAAGCCCAAAGGGCCCTCTACGAACTCTTCAATGCCTTGGCCCTCTTCTTGGAGGAGCATAGCGAGGAGGCTGGAGATTACGACCAACGGATCCGGCTGACCAATGGGCTGCGCCTTCAGCCAGCTTGGACCAGCGTGGAGATTGCCTGGGATAACCTCTCCCTGCACCTCAGCGGGATCGCCCAGGGGCTGGAGGGCTTGTACAATGGCTTCTTGGGCCTGGAAGATTACGACGTACTGAACTATGACGACTTATTGCAGGAACTCCTGGCACGTATCCACCAGATCAGAGACCTGCAGGAGCAAATGAATGCCCTCATCGTCCAACCCTCACCGGAGGGCATCTACTGGCTTGCCATCGGGGCAAAAAATGAGAATATCTCCCTCCACTCCGCTCCCCTCCACGTGGGCGAGTTGTTAAACAAGCACCTCTTCTCGCCCAAGGAGTGCGTTGTCCTCACATCGGCGACGTTGCGCACCGAAAGCGACTTTGCCTACATCCAGGACCGCTTAGGGCTGCAGGATGCGCGGGAGCTGGCGGTGGGCTCGCCCTTCGACTATGTCACCTCCACCTTGCTCTACTTGCCCACGGACATCCCCGAGCCCGGCCAGCCATACTACCAGAAGGCCGTTGAGCGCGTCCTTACCGACCTGTGTAGCGCTACCAAGGGGCGCACCTTAGCCCTCTTCACCTCATACAGCCAATTGCGGGCCACCCATAAAGCCATCACCCCGCCCTTGGAGGAGGAGGGCATCGTGGTCCTGGGTCAGAGCCTTGACGGTTCCCGTCGCCAACTGCTGGAGAGCTTCAAGAGCGACCAGAAAACGGTCCTCTTGGGCACGCGCAGCTTCTGGGAGGGGATTGATGTCGTCGGCGAGGCTTTGAGCTGCTTAGCCATCGCTCGTTTGCCCTTCTCCGTGCCCACAGACCCCATCTTCGCCGCGCGCAGCGAGACCTTCGAGGATCCCTTCGGCCAGTATGCGGTGCCGGAGGCCATCCTGCGCTTCCGACAGGGCTTCGGGCGGCTGATCAGGAGCAAGACCGACCGCGGCGTCGTGGTCGTCTTGGACAAGCGAGTGCTCACTAAGCCCTATGGCTCCGCCTTCCTCAACTCGTTGCCTACCTGTACCGTCAAGTGCGGCTCCATCGAGGACTTGCCCAGCGAAGCGGCCCGTTGGATCGAGGGGAAGACAAGCTATCAGCAGGGATTGGGGCTCTAATTTGACAACAAGCGGGGGAGGGCTTATAATCGGTAGGTAAGATGAGGAGGTAGAGAGGCATGATCTTAGCGACAGATTTGCGGAAAGGCGCGACTTTTGAATTAGGTGGGGAGATCTATCAAGTCCTTGAATATGAGTTCTACAAGCCCGGGAAAGGAAACGCCATTGTAAAAACGAAACTGCGCAATCTGCGCACTAGAGCAACTATTGAACGCAATTTCATCTCCGACGAAAAGGTACAGGAAATCCGCCTGGAATACCACATCGTGCAATACCTGTACACCGATGGCGGCCTATATTACTTCATGGACACTGAGACCTATGAGCAACCTGCCCTTTCGGCCGAGGCCCTTGGCGATGCGGTGAACTACCTCAAGGAGGGCTTAGTCCTGGGGTTATCCATGTATGAGGGCGAGCCCATCGAAGTGGAGCTGCCTACCACCGTAGATTTGGAGGTTACCAAGACGCCCCCCAGTTTCAAGGGCGACACAGCCACAGGGGGAGGCAAACCCGCCACCCTGGAGACTGGCCTGGTGGTGCAGGTTCCCTTCTTCATCGAGGTGGGCGATGTGGTGCGGGTGGATACCCGCACGGGCGAATACGTGACGCGGGTATAACTATGCAAATCTACAAAGTCAGTCAGATAACCCGTTACATCAAGGAGCTTTTCGATATAGACGACCTCCTCCAGGACCTGTGGCTGGAGGGGGAGGTCTCCAACTTCTCCCAATCTACGGCGGGGCATATCTACTTCACCTTGAAGGACGAGGAAGCGCAGATCCGCTGTGTCCTCTGGCGATCACAGGCAGCCCTCCAATCGCACCTCCCTCAGGATGGGGAGGCTGTCATCGCTCACGGCCACGTCTCAGTCTATGAGACGCAGGGGACCTACCAATTCTACATTGACACGGTCCAGCCGGTGGGCGTGGGCCTCCTCTACCTTGAGTTTGAGGCCCTCAAGAGCCGGCTGGAGGCGGAGGGGCTCTTTGCCCTGGAGCACAAACGGAGCCTGCCTCCCTTCCCGCGCCGCCTAGGTGTGGTCACCTCACCCGTGGGGGCGGCCATACAAGACATCCTCAACGTCCTGGGGCGGCGTTACCCCCTGGTCGAGGTCATCCTGGCCCCCACACCGGTGCAAGGCGACGAGGCGCCCGATGGCATCGTCGCTGCCCTAGATGCTCTCGCGCGTTATGGTGACATTGATGCCATCATCGTTGCCCGCGGTGGGGGAACGTTGGAGGAGCTTTGGGCCTTCAACGACGAGCGGGTGGCGCGAGCCATCTACGCCTCGCCGGTGCCAGTGATCTCAGGCATCGGCCACGAGACCGACTTCACCATCGCCGACTTCGTGGCCGACCTGCGGGCACCCACCCCTTCAGCCGCGGCGGAGGTGGCCGTCCCGGACCAGCAGGAGCTGCGATCGAGCATCGAAATAGGACAGCAGCGGTTGGGGCAGGCGATGCGAGGGCGGATCGCCCAATGGCGGGGGCGGCTGGGGGATCAGCAAAGCGCCCTGCGGCGCCTATCGCCACGGGCGATGGTGGAAGGGTATAGGCAGCGCCTGGACGACCTAACGGGCAAGGCCCTCTCCCATCTCAGGCATCGCCTGAGCATGCAGCGAGAGCGGCTGCGGGGTTGCGTTTTGCAGTTACAGGCCTTAAGCCCCACCTTGACCCTGGCACGGGGCTACTCAATTACCAGGCAGTTGGCCACGAAGCAAATCGTCAAGAGCGTCGCCCAGGTATCGGCCGGCGATGCCATCGAGGTGCAGGTGAGCGATGGAAAGTTCGGAGGTGTTGTCAGTTAAGGGTGAATGTTCAAGTAGCCGCTTGATTTCACCGCGTATCTTACCGCGGAGCACGCAGAGATCGCGGAGATTTAATAATATTTCCTCTGCGCGCTCTGCGCACTCTGCGGTAAGAAAAGAAGCCTCCCGTGAACAGTTACAGTTAAGGCTTATGGGATAAGGAGCAAAAGCGATGGACGTGAGTGAGTTGAGCTTCGAGGAGGCCTTCCGCGAGCTGGAGGAGACGGTGCGGAGGCTGGAGGAAGGCGACCTCGCCCTGGATGAGTCCATCGCCTTCTTCGAGAGGGGGATGCGGCTGGCTGAATATTGCGGCGAGAAGCTGGACAAAGCAGAGTTAAGGGTGAAACAGCTCATCCCCTCCCTTGAAGGCGAAGCTGAGATCGCGCCCTTTGACACGTTCGCTCGCCCATAAGGGCCACGGCCCGAGGGGCCTCGCCCCGAGGGCTTCGCCCTGAGCGCTTCGCGTCCTGAGACGCTCAGCGTCGAAGGAGCACTTCGTGTCCTGAGGCCCTTCGGGTCCTGAGGGACCCTCAGGGTCCCGAAGGACTTCGCCCTGAGGGCCTTCGGCGTGAGCCTCAGGCGAACGCTCAGCCCGAAGGGTATGATTTTTACATCTAAGGCGAGCGAACGTGTCATTTGAGCCATCCTGATCTCTATTCGGCTGCCTTCCCGAGGTAAACCCGCCTCACCCGAGGCAAGAGGCTCGTCACCACCTCATAGTTTATGGTCTCCGCCCAGGCGGCCACCTCCTCCACGCTGATCTCTTCCTCCCCCTGCCGCCCGAAGACCACCACCTCATCGTCCTGCCGCACCCCCTCGATGTCGCTGACGTCAACCACGAATTGATCCATGCACACCCGCCCCACAATGGGAGCCCGCTTCCCCCTGATGAGCACCTCCCCCCGGTTGGAAAGAAGGCGATGGTAGCCATCGCCATAGCCTACAGGGATCAAGGCCACGGTGGTTGGCCGTGGGGTGATGTAGGTGCGCCCGTAGCTGATGCTCGACCCAGGCGGCAGGGTGCGCACCCTCGCCACATGGCTCTTGAGGGCCATGGCTGGACGCAGGGGGATGGAGCGATTGACCTCAGGGGAGGGATAGAGGCCGTAGATGGCGATGCCGCAGCGCACCATATCCAGGTGCATCCCTGGCAGGTCCAGGGTGGCCGCGCTGTTGCAGACGTGGCGGATGGGGATGTGGATGCCCTCCTCCCTCAAGTCGGCCAGCACCTGCTGGTAGATGGCGAATTGGCGATAGGTATAGGATTTGTCCGCTTCACCGGCCACGGAGAAGTGGGTGAAGAGGCCCTCCAGGCGCAGGTTGGGAAAATCGGCCAGGCCCTTGATGAAGCCTACCACCTCATCGGGCAGGAGGCCGAAGCGGCCCATCCCCGTGTCCACCTTAACGTGGATGGGGACAGTTTCCCCCTGTCGAGACGCCATCTCCGAGAGGGCCAAAGCACCCTCGCGGGCTGTGACGGTGGGGGTGAGGTCGTGGCAGACGATGGCCTCCGCCTCTGAGGGGAGGGCGTAGCCCAGGATGAGGATGGGGGCTTCGATCCCTGCCTGGCGCAGTTGGACGCCCTCCGGGGTGCGGGCCACCGCCAGACAACTAGCCCCGCTCCTCAGGGCGACTTTGGCCACTGGTACCGCCCCGTGGCCATAGGCGTTCGCCTTGACCACAGCCATGAGCTCGGTCTCCTCCCCGATCCATTCCTTGATCTGCCGACAATTGTAGGCGATGGCGTCGAGGTCAACCTCAGCCCAGGTTAGCGATTCGTCCTGCATCTCCACCTCCTACGAAGGGCTCTCGCCAGCACATCTACTTCGCCGAGTACGATGGCCCCCTGGACTTACGTCGTGCAGGTTTTAGGCACTGCTTAGGTGGGCCAATCACCAATGGATAGCTCCAACTTACGAAGGGTAAAGAGGGGCTGGTCTCGTATTGACCAAGCCCCTTTTCTCTACAGAAGCGAGTTGTCACTGCCTACCAGATGCAAACATTGCCCAAGTCGGCCACATAGACAAAGCCATCCAAGTTCACGGGCACGCCACCGAGAGTCGAAGAATTGTTCACAAGGGTTCCCATACTACAGCTCTTTCCCAACAGTTAAAAGGGAAACTTCCAGATGCGGACTCAGACCTGGTCGGCAAAGATGTCATCCGGACGGCGGAAGACGTTGATGGTTGTATCGGTCAAATTCTCCCAATTTGCCCCGTAGAACTTGCCGCCAGCTCCCAAACCACCATAGCATCGAGTGTTGATGCCAATGCCGTCCGTATCTTTGAACCACAGACCAATGGTGTAGTCGTCTACATCTCCGCCCAGGTTGTGGGCAAACGTCTTCGTTTCGCCCGGGTTGATGTCCACCCAGCCGCTGTCCCAGGCGGATGGGTCAGGTTTCCAGATGCGAACCAGGATTTGGTCGGCAAGGGTATCATCCTGATGGCGGAAGACCTCTATGGTCGTGTTGGTCAACCTCTGCCAACCTGCCCCGTAGAATTTGCTGCCCGCTTCCAGGCCGTCAGCGCACCGCTCGTTGATGCCGTAGCCGCCTGGCGGTGCGTCCCAGAACCACAGATCAACGGTGTAGTCATCCGGGTTTCCACCCAAGCTGTGGGTGAACGCCTTGGCCAGGCCTGGGGCGATGTCCGCCCACCCGCTGCTCCAACTGGCGCCAGGAGTAGGAGTGTGCGTCGGCGTGGGCGGCATAGGGGGTAATCTCACACTTTTGCTCGACAATCTCTGCTTCGACCGATACTCCGGGTCCAACACGGATAATGATGTACCCTTTGTAAGCGGAAGGGAGATCTTCGATTTCCGCCAAATCAATTTCCTTGTCCCCAAACAATGCCGGGATGTGGTGGGCGAGAATGAGGTTCCCCTCCTCATCACCGAAGTACAGCCACGAGCTGGTGCCGGACCACTCACCTAGCTCCACAGCGATCTTGATCACCGAAGTGCACATGTAGGCGCCCCAGTCCTTCATGACTCCGTGAAGAAACGTTTCGCTTGTCTTGCACTTTGGTAGCGCGATCTCCGCTGTAATAGGTTTGTCGCTTAAGATCTCTACCCACCCAACAAAGTCGGTTGGAATACACCCCATCAATGCCGCCGTGTCAATGAGTTTTGTTCCCCCGGGCGTGATAGACGTCTCTATCCCACATACTGTCTGACCTATCTCATCTTTGAAAGCGTAAGTAACGGCTGCGCTTTCTGAACCAAGGTTTTGAATCCAGAACTTAGTTGCACACTCATCGGTTTTTACGATGGGCTCTAGAATGATCGGATGGTACGGTTGTGGCGTGGCCGTTGGAGTAGGGGTAGGAGTGTCGGTAGGTTTTGGCTGAGAGCCTGAGGAGTAGTTCTTCAGGATGAGGGGGAGGTAGACGGAAAATACACGATGATCTACTGTCCCTTCTTTGGTCTCTCCAGGAGCGATATCCCCGGATTGAAGCAGCTTAATCCCTGCAGATGCGGCCCAAACCGCACCAAACGTGTAAGACTCAGTGGATTGCAGATTCATGCCACTGAGCTGGACGCGATATTCGCCCTGGCTGGGATCAGGTATGGCGATAATCTTGGCTGAGCTACTTTCTTCTCCAAGATATTCGGCTCCTGGGATCTGGTTTATGAACACTCCATTTGACCTGTAGCCCACCTGCCTGCCAAAAGGCTCGGTGACCAAAAACCTTGCGGAAGATCTGCATACAAAGATCAATAGATCGGACTCCTGGCTGCTAGAAGTGGCAAAAGCCTCGGCAGATACAGAGGGCAAGCCGAGTTCAGCAAAGATTAAAGGGATGGCTTTGTCGATGATTGTCTGATGATCGGCAGATAAGTTGCCTACCCATGCGTACTTTAGCGACCCTGATGCCCCCGGTAGCTTGGTGCGGGACTGCAATATTGTTCCATCCCCATCATAGGTGGTCTCATAAGACCGAGGCTTGCCATCCACCCAAAGCGGCCAATCCCAGGATTGGCGAGGCTCAACTGTGATTGTCTCATGAGTAGGCTTCAGCCCTCGGGCGGCATATATCACTACTTTGGATACATCGTCGAAAAGGGTGTTGAGATTCGAGTTCAGAGTCGGAAGAAAGCCATTTTGCTCTTGCATGTTGCCGATAGGAATCCAACTTCGGGTCTGATAATCTTTGAGGTAGGGATCGCCAACTGGGAGAAGCTCCTTCCAGGAGGTGAAGTCGCGGTGAAGAACCTGATAGAGATAGGTTGCAGTAATTCTCTCAAAGGGAGGCGTCCATCCAAGAGGAGGAGGTACTGTGAGCACCAGTGTTTTCACCACTGCCTGGAGCCAGACTTCTTCCTGGCTAAGATCTCCGCCTTCCCAGGGCCAGTATGCCTTGACAACGCCCTGATTTGGGGGAGCGATCATTAATAACTTGTCCACCATCGAAGGCCCAGAGCTCTGAATATAGGCCCGCGCGACGTTACCTCCGTTGCTGTGGGTGATGATGTGGACCCTGTTGGCTTGAGGGTTTTTGTCAAGAGCTTCCATCACACACTGGGTTAACTTTTGGGCAGATTCGGTGTTAGGCTTTGTCCAGTTGTACAAGCAGTAGAAGAAATCTTGGTTTTTATGATAGCCGACTGCTGTAAACGCCTCTTCCAGCGGTTTGTATTTTGGCTCCGCTAGACGTGGGAACCACCAGCACGTTTGAGTTCCAGGGATGCAAAAGGTTGATCCGTATCCCGGCACGACGATAACAGGTGTGCGAACAGCAGGGCCCGGCGGTGGCGTCCTCGTTGGTGTCTGCGTAGGCGTTGGGCTCGGTATTCCTGTAGGAGTGGGCGTTGCCATCTTGGTCGGTGTGGCTGTTGCCGTTTTAGTCGGTGTTGGCGTATGTGTTCTGGTGGGCGTGGGAATGCAAGGGTTGGGTAAGATCTCTATAAGGCTAGTCACATCTATGAATCCAATCTCGCCGAAGCACAGTTGCCATGAACCGGTTACACGGATGTATTGGTCCTCATACCGGATGAGATCTATTGTGGAACTCCCAACACGAGGACCCAAATTTCCACTGCAATCCTCAAGCCAGCTATTGGGACATTCAGGTATGCTAACACCGTACCGTAAAATACCCTCAGCTGTAACTACGCTGGGTGGCGTGCATTGTAAACTCAGGTTATAGTTACCACTAGTCGTGCCATCAGGAGCCGTTGCTTCTATGATGTAGTCGCCACTAACAGGCAGTGAGAAGTTGCTGATAAGAGCATTGTTATTGCCCCCGCTATTGTCATCCGACGCAATTACTTGGCCACCAGGGCCAATAGTCGCGAGCCGCAGAAGGGGATCGAGGTTACCGCTAGTACGGTTCATAGCGATTGTGACTTGTGTGCCAGCAGTAGCGGTGAAGCCGTACCAAACACTGACACTCCCGACAGTGCCATAGTTTTCTATATTGCCAGTTACGGTCTGCCCACAGGAGATCGGTATGATGTAGGCTCTGGCGACGGGCGAGTAAGTTACAGCCAGAATAACAAGAGACAGCAAACAGATGGCTCCTACAAACGCAAACCTTCTCACAGCAGTCCTCCTCTATAGTGCACGTATTGCCCGCACTTAGATCAGGCGACAAAAGCGCCAACGGCAGGCCAGAACTATCCCTGCGTTGGCGCTCGTTTCGGACCACCAATTGCCACTTGCACTTTAGCTTGAGGCTTCGTCGAGAGGTGAATGACAGGCTTCATCATGCCCTCCCGTGCTAAGCCGCCTCAGTTTTCGTCAGCCCCGTGAAGTTGATGTGTGAGTTGAGGTGGATAAAATCCAACCATATTGTACCACAAGAATTGCCGGGCTGCAATACGACCAAACGAGATAATTGCCAACGGCGGGTCTTAGCCTCGTAAAGCACCATCTATGGGTGCGGCTCAATGGGTGCTCCAGCATCAGCACGGACATCTACACTTGCAAGCGGCTCCAGGGTTATCTCCCCTGCGATCCTCGCCTCCAGATGCGCTAGCTCGACGGCACTCGCCTGGCGGGGGCGAGGCAAGTCAACGGCGAACTCGGCTTTTACCCGTCCGGGACGGGGGGTGAGGACGATGACCCGATCGGCCAGAAGCAACGCCTCGCGGATGCTGTGGGTGACGAAGAGCACTGTCTTGCCGTACCCTTGCCAGATGCGGAGCAGCTCGTCCTGGAGGCGTGAGCGGGTCAGCGCATCAACAGAGGCGAAGGGCTCGTCCATCAGGAGCACCTGTGGGTCCACCGCCAGGGCGCGAGCGATGGCCACCCGTTGCTGCATCCCCCCTGAGAGCTCATGGGGGTAGCGCTCCTCAAAGCTCGCCAGCCCCATTCGCTCTAGAATATGATGGGCGATGCGGCGGCGCCCCTCCGACGAACATCCCATTATCTTAAGCCCGAACTCGACGTTCTCCCGTGCCGTGAGCCAAGGGAAGAGGCTGTACTCCTGAAAGATGAGGCTGCGATCCCGCCCCCAGCCTTCGATTCGCTGGCCGCCCAGAATCACCTCCCCCCTGCTTGGCCGCTCCAGCCCGGCGACGATCTGCAGCAGCGTCGTCTTGCCACACCCGCTGGGCCCCAAGACGACGACAAACTCGCCCTCCTCGACCGTGAAGTCTAAACCCTCCAGGGCAACGACCCTCTCGTCGCCGGCCCCGTAGACCTTATGGAGATCTCTGATCGCCAAAAAGCTCACGTGCCGACCTCCCCCTTCGCCACTTCAAGAATCGCCCCTCCAGAGATCGGAGTAAGAGGTCTAGCCCCAATCCCAGCACCCCGACGGTGATCATCCCCACCAGGACGTCCTCCGTTCGGAAGAGGTTCCGCGCTTCGATCATCATGTAGCCCAGGCCGCCGTGCACGGCCACCATCTCCGCAGCGATGACGCACATCCAGGCTAGGCCTAGGCCAACCCGCAGTTGGGTGAAAACCTCTGGCAGGAGGCTGGGGATGACGATCAGGAGGATCGCCTCCTGCCACGTTGCTCCCAGGGTGAACCCCGCCTTGACCAGCCGCTTATCAATCCCCTTCGTGGCGGCGATGGTCCCCACCAGCATAGCGAAGACGGTGCCGATGAAGATGATGAAGACCGCCGGGGCGTTGCCGATGCCAAGCCAGAGGATGGCCAGGGGGATCCATGCTGGCGGTGACAAAGGGCGCAACAGTTGCAATAGGGGATCAATGTACTCCTCCAGCGGCGGGGAGAGCCCTAGGGCTATACCGGTGGGGATGGCCAGGCCCGCCGCTAGGAAGAAACCGGCCAGCACCCGTAAGAGGCTAGCAATGATGTGGCGCAACAGCTCGCCAGAGCCGAGAAGCTCAACGCCGCGAGAGGCGACCTCCGAGAAGGGCGGCAGGAGGACAGGGTCTATCATTCCCGTCCTGGGCAACACCTCCCATAAGAGGGCCATCAGCCCCAGCAGGATCGCGCCCTTGAACGGCCGTCTGGTCATTTTAAAGCCCTCGAAAGAAAGCTCAGGTCGAGCAACTCAGTCTCGCTGGGACGCCGATCGATCAGACCGTAGCGGCACATCAGATCCGCCATCCGGCCGATCTCGACTGTGTTGATCTCGTAGGTGACCCTCATCTTGCTCGGCGCCATGGAGGCCTTGATCAACTCCGGATCGAAGGCCTTGAGGTACTCGACGATGATCTCTGCCGTCTCGTCGGGGTGCTCGTTGGCGAAGCGGACCGCCTTAATATGCGCCCTAAGCACTGCTTCGACCGCCTCGGGGTGCTCTGCGGCGAAATCCTTTCGGGCGAAAACGACGCAACAGGGGTGGTCTGGCCAGTAGGCGGTGTAATAGAGGAGGATCTTGCCCCAACCCTGTCGCTCAGCGTCAGTCATGAAGGGCTCAGTGTTGGAGGTGGCATCTACCTGTCCCGTCTTAAGGGCGCTGATCATATCGCCCAGCTTGTAAAAGTAGATGAGGGTGACATCCCTCTCGGGGTCGAGCCCGCTCTCCTCCAGCGCCTGTCGCAGGAGGATGTCGAGGATCGAGCCTCTGATGGTGGCGATCTTCTTGCCTTTTAGATCCTCGATGGTCTCGATGCCGCTCTCCATCCTGACAAGCAAGCCATCGCTGCCCTTGCCGGTCATGGCGACGATCACGATCCTCGTGCCCTGGGAGATGGCGGCGATGGCCGTCGGGAGCGGCGTGGCCCCGATCTGTAGGTCGCCGCGCTGCACCGCCTCGATGATCTCGGTATTGCTGGGGATGAGATGCACGCTTGCCTCGACCCCCTCCTGCCTGTAGAGCCCCTGCTTATCGGCGATGTAGAAGGGCACGTGGTCGTTAGCCGTGCGCACGCCGATGGCGATCTTGGGCCCGCCCGCAGGGGCGCAGCTTGTGGCCCCTAAAAGCAGTGCGATCAGAATGGCCATTTTACCTTTCATCGGCTTTTCCTCCTCTTTCGTGCTTTTTCGCGTCCTTCGTGATCCCCTTTCGCGATTAAAAAGGCACCCAACCGGCACAGGCTGGGTGCCTTTGAGAAGGCTGGCATGCCTGAACTTCCGCTGAATCGTAACACAAAAGGCACCGGCGGGTCAAGCACGCACCATGGCATCAGTCATGCGGGCCACGCGCACCATCTCCTTTACGTCGTGGACGCGGACGATGTCCGCCCCGCGGGCGATGGCGATGGCCACAGCCGCCGCCGTGCCCTCCACCCGCTGGTCCACAGGCAGATCCAACGTATAGCCGATGAAGGACTTGCGCGATGGCCCCACCATGATGGGGCAGCCCAGAACCTTGAGCTCGGAAAGTTTGTTCAAGAGCTCCAGGTTCTGCTCCACCGTCTTCCCGAAGCCGATGCCGGGGTCAACGATGATCCTCGACCTCTCCACCCCGGCCTTGAGGGCGATCTCCATGCTCTGGCGCAGCTCGCGGATGACGTCAGCCATGAGGTCCTCGTATTCGACGCCGACGTAGCGCCCGCCCAGCCTCTCTGTCCAGGCCGCCTCCTTGGGCTTGCTGCGGTTATGCATCAGGATCACCGGCACGCCGTGCTCGGCGACCACGGTGGCCAGGTCAGGATCGAGGCGCAACGCCCAGACGTCGTTGACCATGCTGGCCCCCGCCGCCAGGGCCCGCCGGGCGACCTCGGCTTTGTAGGTGTCTATGGAGATGGGCACTTCGATCTCTGGGGCCAGAGCCTCGAGGATGGGCATCACCCTCTTGAGCTCCTCCTCGGCGGTGATGGGGGCGGAGCCGGGACGGGTTGATTCGCCGCCGACGTCGAGGATGTCCGCTCCCTCCTCGACAAAGCATCTCGCCTGAGCGACGGCGGCTTCAACAAAGGGCTTTGGCTCTTCCCTGATCAGCCCATCGCCGGCGAAGCTATCTGGGGTGACGTTGATGATGCCCATGACGTAGGTCCTCTCCCCCCAGTTGAAGGTTGTCTTGCCGACGGTGAGGGGCGTCAACTCCCCTCCCTCGTAGCGTGAGAGGGCGCTCTCCAGCTCGGCGGCGATGGCCACCAGGCTCTTCAGGGGCTGGAGGCGCAGCTTGTTCAGCAGTTGGCGGTAGTGGCGCAGCGTTCCCAGGAGCAGGATGTCCGTCGTCTTCTCCGCGCCGAAGTAGATGTCGCCGGTGAGCACCGCCTCCCCGCCCTTGGCCAGCATCTCCTGCTTGAGGATATTGGCGGCGGCGTAGCCGACCCCTTCCAGCTTAACGGCCCGCAGGATCCCCTTGGGGGCCATGATCTCAATGCCCCTGGGGTCGGTGCCGATCTTCTCCATCTCTGCCCGCAATTCATCTATGGTGTCGAACTCGATGATGCGCGGATTGAAACCCGTCATCTTAACCCCCCATCGCATTTTATCTGAAAGTTAGTAGCCCAGCTCCCGAATGCGGGCCTCGTCTATGCCAAAGTGATGTGCAATTTCGTGGATAACTGTACGACGCACCTGTTTTCGGATTGCGGTCGGAGTGCGACAGGCCGCCTCGAGCGGACCCTGGTAGAGGGTGATTCGGTCTGGAGGAACCATGCCATATTTGGTGTCGCGTTTGCTCAGCGGAACTCCCTCGTAGAGGCCAAAGAGGGTAAGGGGCGACTTAACTCCGGCGCGAGCCAGCTGTGCGCGGCTGGGCCAATAGGCCACGGTTACAGCCACATTGTCCATCCGCTCGAGGATCTCTGACGGTAAATCGGCTAGTGCCTCAGCTACGAGGGCCTCAAATTCCTCTTGGATCATAAGATCAATCCGTAAATATTAAAGGCTTTCCAGGCGATGCACTTTGTCGCCCAGGGTATCGCTGTGCCTCGCCCTCAGCGCCCAACGCGGGGCACGTACACGCGAATGGCTGCCTCACCGTTGACCGGGCACTTGTACTCGCAGATGCCACACCCGATGCAGCACTCCCGGATCACACGGGGACGCTGCACAGTCACGAGCACTCCCTCCCCATTGCGCACCTCAACCCGCTCCAGCTTGATCGCCTTGTCGGGCACGGGGCACATCTCCTCGCACACGATGCAATCCCGATGATCGGCCCAGGGGATACAGCGATTCTGGTCAATGTACGCCTGGCCGATCACCTGTTGCCGCTTCTCCTGCAGGCTCAGCGGAGGGATCGCCTGCACGGGGCACACCTGGCCACAGACGTTGCACGAGTAGTCGCAATACCCCAGCCTGGGCACCAGCACCGGCGTCCACAGCCCTTCGATGCCCGCTTCTGCCACGGCAGGCTGGATAGCGCTCGTCGGGCAGGCCCGAATGCACTCCCCACAGCGGATACACTTCGACAACAGGTCGTTCTCCCGTGCTCCTGGGGGGCGGATGAGCCGCGAATGATCTCTCCCGGCGGTGAGGTTGCTGCGGAATAGGCCAACGCCGGCGATGGCCGCACCGAGAGCCATGAGCGCCTGCCGTCGGCTGGGATCGTAGGGCTGCCTCTCGGCCAGCGAAAGGTGAATCGGGAACTCAACGGCGTTGTATGGGCAGGCTGCCAGGCATTCCAGACACATCGTGCACTCGCTGGAGTCGCTGGCATACCCCTCCGCGGGCTGAATCGTGCCGGTCGGGCAGACCCAAACGCAGGCGTCACATTGTGTGCACCGGGCATTCACCTCTCGCCGCACGACCGCCACCTTGCTCAGCAATCCCAACAGCGCGCCGAGAGGGCACAGGTAGCGGCACCAGAACCGCGGCGCGACCAGGTTCAAAAGGACCACTCCGAGGAATACGCCAGCATACAGCAGCGTGTAGCGATAAAAAGCGGGCTCAGGGGGAAGAACCTTTGGCCGTGCCAGCCCATCGAAGGCCGAAATGGCTGGCCGAAGCACCGGAACCCGATACAGCATAGCCTCGGCCGCTGTGACCAACTGATCCACCGCCGGCCACACGCTGACCGACAGGGTGCGAAATAGGATCGTCAGCGGGTCGAAGATCATCAGGGTCAAGTTCGTGAAGAGCGCCGCTGCGAGGATGGTCAGTAGCAGACCATACTTTGCCTTGCGCCATAAGTCGGCGGGTGCCTCCCGCGTCCCACGCCGTCGGCGTAGAGAGAACAGGTCCAGCAGCGTCCCCAAGGGGCAAAGCCATCCACACCACGCCCTGCCAAACGCGAGGGTCAGCACCACAGTGATCAGCGCCAGGGCCGATCCGACCAAAGCTCTGCGGCTGGCCAGCAGATGGGCCAGCATGGCCAAGGGATCGAGCCGCATGGGGATGTTGACTACCGAACCAGGCCATCCCCCGCGGCGTGACCAGACGAACAGCGCTACGAACGCCAACAGTGCGACGTACTGGACCAACCGCCGGAGCGTCGTCCAACTGTGGGGTGTCAACCCTGCCCTAGCCGCCAACGGCGATCTCCTCGATCTTCAGGCTGTCCAGGTCGCTCCGGCCCAGCCCCATGGCCGTGGCTGCCCGGACGTAGTCCAGGTCGTTAGGCTGCAACCCGAAGAGCGTGGCCGCGTAGCTATCGGCTGCCACGATGTCCGGGCTGGCGATCACGGTGTCCATCTTCTTCACATCGTCCAGATTGCCGCCCGTTGGCCCATTGGCCACCAGGATGCGCACGGCGTCAACAACTGTCAGCGTGGGCCGTACGCGGCTCGCCAGATCGGCCAGCCGCTGCCCCAGGTTGCGGTGCATCGCGGGTCGGTCGCGGATGACCCCCATGAGGTTCTTCATGCCTAGGGTCAGCCGCGCCAGGCTGTGATGCTTGGCAATGGGCACATTAATCACCACGTCGGCGTTAAGCACCTCGTCGTAGATATAACACTGGCGAAGGTCCAGCCCCTGAGGGATCTCGGTGGGGATGAACTTAAAGCGGGACATGATCTCCATCTCCCCGCCAGCCGCCACCACTTGCTCCTGGATGCCGCTGCGGACGTAGGCCTCCTCGGGTCCGCCGCCGAAAGGGAAATCCATCACCCGGACCCGGCGCGCGCCAGCCTCCAGGCAGAGCCTGACCAGAGCTGCGACGACCCAGGGGTTGGTGGTCGCCGCGTAATCGTAGGTGTGATACGCAACACAGATGTTAGGCTTGACGATCACGTCATCACCAGGGCTCACAAACCGCTCCATCCCCCCCAGCGCTGCCAGCGCCCGCCGCACCAACTCCTCAGGTTCTCCACCCCGCGCCACGACCAGGTCTGGATACTCCGTGAAAGGGGTTGCGATGGGCAAGCTGGTCTCTTCAGCAGTTGCAGTAGGCACGCCGGTCTCGTCCGCGCTTGTGGTGGGGAATGGCGGGATGTGCGTCGGTGGTGGCGGCGCGGTAGGCGCGAGCATCCCTTCGACAACCCTTCGACCCTGCTCAGGGCGGGGCTCAGGACGCCGCTTCTGTGCTCCGCAGGCGCTCAGCAGCCAGCCGCCGGCCAGCGTCCCGAGCCCCGCCGCCATCCGGCGGAGAAACTCTCTTCGTGTTATGCTTGTCATCGCAACCTGGCTCCTCTCCAAGCAAAGGTTTGCCGCCGAATCGCACCCATAAAGGGTGCTCTACGGGATTTGGGCGAGAACTGCGTAACTCCTGTAATTAAAAAAGAAGACAACAGGGCCTCGGCTTCTGCAAAGCCAAGCCCCTGCTCATGTCCAAGCGGCTATTTCCCCATCATCTCGTAAGGCAGATCGAAGCCTCCTCTTAAGCCAACCTAGCCAGCAATATCCCGAACTCGTATAGGAGCAAAAGGGGAGCCATCAACAGCAGCATATTGAAGGGGTCAGGGGTCGGGGTGATGACAGCAGCAAGCACCGCGGTAGCGAGCACGGCATACTTGCGACTGCGGGACAGCATCTTGGGGGTGACAATGCCAAGTTTGGCCAGGAAAAACACCAGCAGCGGCGTTTCGAAGACCACCCCCATCCAAAACATCAGGTTGGTGACAAAAGAGACGTACTCGCCGACGGCCCACTTGGCCTCAGCGATGTCGCTGCCAAACTTGAGGAGATACCTCAGAGCAAAGGGCAGCATGGCAAAATAAGCGAAGGCGACGCCCAATAGAAAAAGCAAGGTGGCACCTGGCAAAAGGATATACAGGTGCCTCCTCTCATCAGCTTTGAGCCCAGGAAGAATGAACCGGATGGCCTGATAGAGGATAACGGGCATAGCCAAAGCCACACCACTGACAAAGGCTACCCTCATGTAGAGGATAAGCCCCTCCGTCGGCCGCAAGAAGATGGGTTTGATATCCCCAGCTGGGGCGATGAGCATCTTTAAGAAACGTGAGGCGAAGAGGAGGCTCAGTAAAGTGGTGCCTGCTAAGGCGATGGCCGACTTCAGCAGGCGCTCACGCAGTTCCTCGAGGTGTTCGACGACCGTCATCTCCTTTTCCTCAGCCATCGCCTCCGCCATCCCCAGATGATGAGCCCTGCGAATCATCTTCACCTGCAGCCGTTTCCGCGGAGCTCTTGCCCTCTTGGGGCTCCTCAGCGGCTTTTCCCTCTTTACTTGCTTCGCTTATCTCCCTGGTGAGCTCCTCTGTCAACTCTTGTGAAGCTCGCCTGAATTCCCTGACGGCCTGGCCCAGGCCCTTGGCCATATCGGGCAATCTGCGTGGGCCAAAAACGATCAAAGCGAGGATCAGGATGAGGAGCAATTCCATCGGGCCTATGTTGAAAAAATCCATACCCCTGACCATCCCTGGCTACGGCTGCTGTCCAATCGTGAAATTGTTATTCCTTTGTTCGCTCTTCTTCCGCCGGTGGCTCTTTCGTGGCCTCCTCTGAGGTCGCTCGGCGGAATTCACGAATGGCCCTGCCCAGGGCAGCGCCGACCTCTGGCAACCTTCCGACACCGAAGATCATCATCACAATCACCAAGATGATCAACAGCTCCATTGGACCGAGATTGCGCATTCCTTCCCTCCCTCCTAACCTATCCACATGTTGCAGGTAGATGGGCTTCTAAAGTAAATTATACCGTCATAATACCCCTCTGTCAAGGCTATTGCTTCTGACTCGCCTTTGCTTTCCCGGTCATCCAACACCAAAGAACAGTGAAGGCTTCACTAGAGCTGCCAAATCAGGCGCAAAAGGCTCATCTGGGGTGGCCATGAGGCCACACAACAGGCGCCGGCCTCAGGTCGGGTGTTACGGCAGGAGCTCGATTTCGCTCAAATTACAGGAGTTACGCAGTTGGCGAAGGAAAAGATTTTGACCAACCCCGGGCCTCGTAGCGCAGGGTTTAACCCTGCGGTATATCCCTGCGGTTTGGCGGCAGGTCGCACCCATAAAGGGTGCTCTACGGGATTTGGGCGAGAACTGCGTAAATCCTGTCAAATTAGCGGACGTGATCGCCTCGGCCACTAATCTCTCGAATTATGCTCTAGTCACCGCCGCCTTATCAATCGCATGAAACCTTGTCTTCGGGCAGGTACGGCGACTTGATGAAGACCATCTTGATGGGCTCAGCGGTGTCGTTAAGGATGTCGTGGCGCTCTTTCGGCTCGATGCGGAAGGCATCGCCCAGCTCGGCCTGGTGCTCCACCTCGTTGATGTAGACCTTCCCCCGTCCCTGGGCGAAGTAGAAGGTCTCCTCCACCTCGTTGTGGTAGTGAGCCCCCAGCCTTTGGCCGGGCAGGAGCAGGATCACGCCCCAATCCACCTTCGGCCCACGGAAGAGGTACTTGACCCCGCTGTCGCCGCCACGGTATTCCTGCTCGAACTCGTTCACTTTTTCCATCGAGGACCTCCTTTTGAATCGTACGGCAGGAGTAGCTTCACATCGCCCTCTCCAGGATAAGCCGCACGTCATCCTCTCCCAGGGGCCGGGGGTTGTGCTTGAGGGAGTCGGAGGGGAGCGATTGGGCGATGATGGCTGGGAAGTCAGCCTCCTCGACGCCGAATAGCCTCAGGCGCATAGGAATGCCGATCTCTTTCAGGATCCTCCTCACAGCCTCGATGGATCTGATCGCCGCCTCCTTTGTAGCCATCCCCCGCGTATCCTCGCCCAGAAGCTGGGCTATATGAGCATATTTGTCCAAGGCGTACCCCAGGTTATACTCCATCAGGTAGGGCAGCAGGAGCCCACAGATAACCCCATGGGGTATGTTATAACGACAGCCCAAGGGGTGGGCGATGCCGTGCACCCCGCCCAGCCGGGCGTTAGAGAGGGCCATGCCAGCCAGCAAACTCCCGTAGAGCATATCTGACCTGGCTTCTGACGAACCCTCTCCCCGTTCTGCGTCTAAGCTTTCTATTGCGCTCATACGGGGAGAGGGTTCGTCATCGATATCCTGGCCATGATGGTAGGCCCGCACCAGGCTGCGGCCGATGAGGGCGATGGCCTGGGTGGCCAGGGCGTCGGTGGTGGGCATGGCGCCGATGGAGACGTAAGATTCGATGGCCTGGCAGAGGGCGTCGCTCCCCGTGGAGGCGGTGACCGAGGGGGGCAGGGATAGGGTCAGCTCCGGGTCCACCAAGGCCACCTTGGCGAACCACTGCTCGCTGCGGATGCTACCCTTCACCCCGCGCTCCCGGTCTATGAGCACCGCGTTCTTGGTCACCTCCGCCCCCGTGCCGGCAGTGGTGGGGATGGCGATGAAGGGCAATCCGGGCCCCTCAACGGGCCGCCCACGGTGGTACTCCTGGGGCTTGCCTGGTTGGAAGAAGAGCCCGGCGATGGCCTTGGCTGCGTCCATGGCGCTACCCCCGCCCAGGCCGATGACCACCTGCGAGCCCTCCCTCCTGGCGAGGGCTAGGCCTTCCTCCACCATGTCCAGGGTCGGCTCACCCCCCACGCCATCGTAAACCGTCACCATCATCCCGGCTTCAGCCATGTTCTTCAAGGCCCGATCCAGGATTCCCGTCCGCTTCATGGCCTTCTTCCCGCAGACCAGCAAAGCGTTCTCACCGTAGCGGCTGGCCACCTCGCCCAGCCTATCGAAGCACCCTAGGCCCGTTATGATCTCCGTCGGCAGGTAGAATGCCTTCAACCCCTCACCCCCTCTCACACAGGTCGGCCATGGGGCAGGCCGCGCACCTCATGCGGCGGCAGTAGTCTTTGCCGAGCCTCACCAGCGCCGACTCGAAGTCGGAGAACCTTTTGCCGGCGATGGCGTTCGCCTCCCAGATCGCCCTCAGTTCGCTCAGTGTCTCCCTCCGTTCGGTGGCTTGCACGAGGCCCAGATTGCGGGCGGCCATCGCTGCCAGGTCCTGAGGCAGTGGATCTGCCTTCTCCCAGACGTCGCGCAGCTCCCGGAGGAAGATGTTGGCTGTCGTGGGGCCGATGCCCTTCCCCAACCCCATCAGCCTCGCCTCCAGGTCGCGAGGGCCCTCCGCCTGGGCATGAAGCACGTTTAAGTCCCCCTTGAACCTCTCCTTGAGGTCTTTCATCACCTCGAGCAGCTTGGTGGCGGTCTTGAAGTCGTAGCGGACATAGCCCCCGGCGTCCAGGATCTCCACCAGCCCATGCCATCCGGTCTCCAGTATTGAATCGGGGCTCAGCACCCCGCTCCTCTCGAACTCATGGTAGGTGTTGGAGGCGATGGTCTCCGAGATCCTCGTCCCGTAGAGGATGGAGGCCAGGAACCACTTGAAGACCTCCCGCGAATCCCCCCGGTCGAGGTTGATCCCCAGGGAGACCGAGAACCGCCCGCCTATTTTCTCCGAAAGGTCTTGGATCAGTTCCTTCTCTTCCATGACTCGCCATCGCCGAACCATCTGCCAACGGATACTTAGCGGATTAACGGATACCTGCCGCGTTCAT
>Ga0315314_1000749_pt1 | contig 32603 bp, 34 predicted proteins | sample TDP9_MG_FD_203631 | JGI IMG/M metagenome (GOLD analysis project Ga0315314, IMG submission 203631) | Freshwater sediment microbial communities from Lake Towuti, South Sulawesi, Indonesia - TDP9 | ecosystem: Environmental > Aquatic > Freshwater > Lake > Sediment | place: Indonesia: South Sulawesi... | reverse complement strand
CTGGGGTTGCAGTTGTACTTCTTCACGAGCCTTGACCCACAGAGGGGGCACGCATCAAAACTCGTCCTGCATTCAACAACTTGCCGTTCCATAATCTAAAAGCGAATTACACCTATATAGGAGTTTCCATTGAACATATGGGTAAGCTACCTCCTCGGTTACTCGAACAGATTTATAAAGGATATGCATTTTTCCTAGTGTTCGAGTGAGCCCTCCCAAAAGAAGCCTTTATAAGACTCTAAATCTAAAAATAAATAATATAATATAACCCTTGCAAAAGAAGTTCCTCAGTAACGAGGATTGAAAGTATCTTAAAATATACTTTAATTCAGAATTTATTAAAGTCTTGCAAAAGAAGTTCCTCAGTAACGAGGATTGAAAGCTAGCTTCTAGGAAGGAATACCAAACTGTAGGAACGCTCTTGCAAAAGAAGTTCCTCAGTAACGAGGATTGAAAGCCTGGTGGCTCAGAGTATCATGCGGCGAGAAGTAGGACATCTTGCAAAAGAAGTTCCTCAGTAACGAGGATTGAAAGCCCTCAATAGTTCCCTCGACACCTTCTCCCACACCGCCTTGCAAAAGAAGTTCCTCAGTAACGAGGATTGAAAGAACAAATCGGTAGTGTTATACAGGTTAGTTGCATTAATACTTGCAAAAGAAGTTCCTCAGTAACGAGGATTGAAAGCTTAATCTTTTCGGATACGTTTTTAAGATAACTTTTAGTTCTTGCAAAAGAAGTTCCTCAGTAACGAGGATTGAAAGAACAAATCGGTAGTATTGTATAGGTTGGTTGCATTACTTGCAAAAGAAGTTCCTCAGTAACGAGGATTGAAAGGAGATTTTTCACAAGCTGTACAATGTAGTTTATCTTTACTTGCAAAAGAAGTTCCTCAGTAACGAGGATTGAAAGTTCTATCAGCGAATATTTCTTGCTAAGTAGGTGAAAAACTTGCAAAAGAAGTTCCTCAGTAACGAGGATTGAAAGTTGAAACCGAGCATGATTACATTCCGTTGTTTAATGCTTGCAAAAGAAGTTCCTCAGTAACGAGGATTGAAAGTTCTATCAGCGAATATTTCTTGCTAAGTAGGTGAAAAACTTGCAAAAGAAGTTCCTCAGTAACGAGGATTGAAAGACAACGATAGTAGATTACTGTAATTTTTGGGTAGAGACTTGCAAAAGAAGTTCCTCAGTAACGAGGATTGAAAGTACTTTCATCTTTGCTTATTTTAAATTGGTCTTTTTCATACTTGCAAAAGAAGTTCCTCAGTAACGAGGATTGAAAGTTGGTAAATTGATAGAACTTATCAAATATTATGATAGTGCTTGCAAAAGAAGTTCCTCAGTAACGAGGATTGAAAGGAGATCGCGGAGGCGCCTCCAGATCTGGCGAATATAAACTTGCAAAAGAAGTTCCTCAGTAACGAGGATTGAAAGGTAGCATAGAAGTATGCGTCCACTTGCTGAGTTTTTTCCTTGCAAAAGAAGTTCCTCAGTAACGAGGATTGAAAGATTTTGATTTGGATAAGGAAATAGAGGGTGAATATGCCGCTTGCAAAAGAAGTTCCTCAGTAACGAGGATTGAAAGTAAATAGTAGTTTTTCGGGAGATATACTTTTTAATTTTCTTGCAAAAGAAGTTCCTCAGTAACGAGGATTGAAAGTTTTATTTTCAGATAGTTATGTCAGATGTTGCAGAATTTCTTGCAAAAGAAGTTCCTCAGTAACGAGGATTGAAAGATTCCCGCGATAATCAAAGATATCGAACCAACAAAATTCTTGCAAAAGAAGTTCCTCAGTAACGAGGATTGAAAGAAAGTTCTAGAAAATCCCTTTTCGGTCAAAAATTGTTTTACTTGCAAAAGAAGTTCCTCAGTAACGAGGATTGAAAGTTTTTAAAATTTTAAAAAGGATAAATTATTATTTTAATCTTGCAAAAGAAGTTCCTCAGTAACGAGGATTGAAAGTTTAGTTAATATTTCTCTGATACTATTTCAAATAATTACTTGCAAAAGAAGTTCCTCAGTAACGAGGATTGAAAGTCTAATTTCTTTTTTTGGTTTTATTTCGGGGGTAAATCCACTTGCAAAAGAAGTTCCTCAGTAACGAGGATTGAAAGAACACTACAATACGGATACAACACTCTAAACTTAATACTTGCAAAAGAAGTTCCTCAGTAACGAGGATTGAAAGCATAGTATTCCTGTTCCCAATATTAGGATTCCTAATATACTTGCAAAAGAAGTTCCTCAGTAACGAGGATTGAAAGTTAACAACTATTCCTCTGCATAGTGAGTCTGTTAATGTTGCTTGCAAAAGAAGTTCCTCAGTAACGAGGATTGAAAGAATTAATAATTACATTGAATTGGCTGAGGACTTGGAGACTTGCAAAAGAAGTTCCTCAGTAACGAGGATTGAAAGATAGACTGTTGTAGTTTTCGTCTCTCTACTTTGGTTATTAGGATTCTGTTTTGAGGTACTATTCTGTTTTCAGTCCTAGTTCCTTAAGCCTTTGGAAGTGGTGATTTCTGGTTTCGAGGTTAGATCTTGAGCTATAGCGGTTGCAGCTATGAGGAGGTCTGAGTCTGGTATGAGTGTTCCACTTTCCTTTATTTTTTGATATAGGTGGCAGTAGGTTTCGATAATCTTGTTGTTTAGGTTTACGATTAAGAAGCTTTCTTCTAGGAGTTCTTTGACTTTGGTTCTCTTTTGTGCTTCGACTCCTCTCAGAACTTCCATTAGGGTTATGATGGATATGGCTCCGAATTCGTGTTCTCTCTTTCGCAGTAGTTCGACTATTGTTTCTGTATCGAGAAGCTCATTTCAGCTTGAACTCTTCCCTGAACTCTTTACTCGATTCGAGTATGCTTTCCAGTTCCTCCTCTGTGAGTTTTTCCGCCAGTTTCTTGAATGCCTGTTTGGCTTTCAGCCTCTTGGCTTCCATGTAAAGCTCGAGGAGGAATTCGCCCCACTCTTCTTCGCCCTTAGCCTCCTCCAGAATTTTTTTGATTTCGGTTGGAACTGATATAGTTGAGTACTTATCCATCTATATCACTACAAAACTACGTAACGATTAATTATATAATATTTTTTCACTGAACAGTCTGAGAATTAACAGTTCAGTTAATCATACAGTCAAAAAAATGCAAAACAAAAAACCAAAAAATAAACGAAAAAATAAAAAGAAAAGAAAACAAAAGAAAATACAAGACAAGAAAATAATACATCCCCAAAAAAAGTTCTACAAAAAATAAACCAAGGAGGGAGAAGGAACATAATCGACCTCTGGATTGAAATGGTGGCCACAGACTCCGGAAGAGTAAAACCATTCACCGGACACCTCATAAGAGGAGCCCTACTGAACCTGATCAAAAACGCTGACCCTGATCTCGCCCAAAAGCTCCACGAACCCCACCAGCAGAGACCCTACAGCGTCACACCCGCCACGCCCGTAGCCCACCAGAGAACCATACGCGAAAACCTCTGGTGGATACAGCCCGGAGAACACGTAAGATTCCACGCGGGATTCCTACAAGACCACGTAGGAGAAAAAGCCTTCCAAAAAATCCTAGAAGGCAGGCCGGAAATAAAACTCGCAGAAACCCCTTTCACACCCGTGAGAATAGAGGTCAAGAGGACAACACACGAAGAACTGGTGAAAACCGCTCAACCTGAAACGGTAGTAACCATAAGATTCCAGTCCCCCACCCAGCTCCCAATAATAGGGAGAGACTTCCCCATGCTCTTCCCGGATCCGAGGTACGTGTACGGAAACCTGGCCCGCCTATGGAACCAGAACGCCCCACCACAAGTACAGGTGGACACCCAGCAGCTGCACGACTGGATTGAAAAAAATGTCTACATACGCAAATACCGCCTACAAACCGTGGAAATAGACGTAGGAAAACAGGTGAAACTCGCAGGATTCACAGGAATACTGGAATACCTCCTAAACAGCACAGAAGAATACGCACCCTGGATAAACATACTCACACGGTACGCAACCACAGCCAACACCGGAGCCAAAAGAACCACGGGAATGGGAGCCACACAAAAAATAGAATATTCCAAAGCAAAACCGCAACATCAAATGCCAACCGAGCTCTTAAGGAATGCAGAATCGCCCTAACTTCGGTCGTGGAGAGGATCAAGATAGAGATTTATACCTGCGCTGCGATAAAAGATTGGTAAAATGAATCCACTGAAGGAAGCTTTTCGTAGAGGGATTAACGAGTCGCTTATTTTTAATCAAAAGCAACCTCATATCTCGGTAGGAGAGGTTCAAGCATGGACAATAAGGAAATGGTCCTAAGGGAAATAGAACGGGTGAAACAGAGGGAGTACATTCCTCTCATTCGAGAATTCGCCTGCGGAGTCTTAAAAAAGTATAACAGTCGAGTCTACTCCGTGGTGCTCTTCGGCTCCGTTGCCCGCGGAGAAGCCAGAAAAAACAGCGACCTAGACTTCCTCATAGTGGTAAAAGACCTGCCCGAAAACTACAGCCAGCGTGTAAAGGAAACCTCACAAATCATCGAAAAACTTACACAAATCAAGCTCAACCTATGGGAGCACAGCGGAATATTCGCCAACATCGAAGCCATTATATTAACACCGGAGGAAGCCTCCATAAACCAGCCAGTCTACCTAGACATGATCACAGACTCCGTGATAATATACGACAGAAAAGATTTCATGAGAAACACTCTCTCAAAACTGAGAAAAAAACTGGAAGAAATGGGAGCCAAAAAAATCACCACACCAAAAGGAGACTGGTTCTGGCAACTCAAAGACAAAGTGGAAAGAGGAGAGGTGCTCAAAATTTGAGAACCGACAAAATGGCCGAAGACTTCCTCCAACGCGCAAAAGCCAGACTCACAGACGCCAGAGCTGCACTCAAAAGAGGCGACTACCCAGACGTAGTACGGTACTCCCAAGAATGCGTAGAACTATCTATCAAAGCATGCCTAAGAATCATAGGAATAGACTATCCCAAGGTACACGATGTGGGCGACATCCTCGAATACTACAGAAACAGCTTCCCTGAATGGTTCAGAAAAGAGATACCTCAAATGAGGCAGATTTCAAGAGACCTCTACCAGAAAAGAGGACCAAGCGTATACGGCATCGAAAGAGAAGGAAAAACCGCAAGCGAACTCTTCACCAAAACAGACGCCGAGGAAGCCCTCCAAAACGCTGAAAAAGCTTACAGCACAAGCCAAAGGTTTTTCAACGAGTATTACAAGAAGCCAGAAGATTAGAAGTCACACGCAAACCTCAGAACAACCATCACCAAAAAAGGGCAGAAGAAAGCATCAAAAACACCTAGTACACCCTAAAAACCTGCAAGGAAGTCTACAAACATAGGGAAAAACAAAAAACTCAAAATATAATAATATTAACCACTAGCGGCGGAACACCCTAAGAAGGAAACAGCCTGCAAAAGAAGTTCCTCAGTAACTAGGATTGAAAGGCTATTGGATGATTCGTAGCCTCAAGAAAAAAATAAGGCTTAAAAGAAGTTCCTCAGTAACGATTATAGTAAAGAAGGATAGAATGGCTTTTGCGGGACGCGGAATATTTTATAAAAACGATATCTATGTGCTAAAAGGATCCAAAAAATAAGTTGCTTAAAAAATGTTGGTTAAACATTGCTGGCAATTATCAAATTTCAGTAGTGATAGGACTTACGCAGTTGAGTGGGTATGTGTGTGGGGTTGGCGAGGGAATTGACCGAGTTAGCCTTCTTTTTCTATTTCAGCCTTTTTTCGAACTTTCTTTGAAAGTTGGGCATCAAAAATTCTGGCTTTTACCAACTCAAGGCAAAAAAGGAGAGTTTGATACCGCCACAGGCGCAATTAGCCTACAAAACAACCTCAACAGCGTAACTCCTATAGTGAATTGAATTGGGATAATCGCCATGACCACTAAAGGTTTACTGCTCCACAGTGGGGACATGCACCATCAATACTCAGTACAGGCTTTCTGCAATAAGGACAAATTGTTTCCCTGGGTATAAATGACTCCCAAATTTTTTTCAGTTTCTCTGCAACTTTAGGTTCTATCTCAACATCCTTCGAATAAAACGATTCAATTCCCACAGAGAAGACTTGAGACTTCTTTGCTTCGGTTTCCTTGCTTGGCGGTATCTGCTTCTGTTGGGGCACAAGAATTTGCTCTAGTATTTCGTTTTTTTTGGACTCTTTTGAGGAAACCGTTTTCGTATCGGTTGTAGATTTTACTTTTACGGTGGGAATAGTCTGCATTGACCTTGAACTCATTGGGGTTTCTGGCTTAGGTGTTCTTGTGGGCTGGGCGTCAATGGTCTGCGTTGTTTCCTCATGCACTCTTCCTACAGGTCTACCCGCAGTTTGAATTCCAGCGTCAGATGGCTTTATCCTTAAAGCTCTGACTTTTTCGATGATATCCAACATTTCCTTTTTCAATTTTTCATACGAACCATCGAACTCTGTCATGTTTTTTTCCTAGCCCCATGTTCTTAAGGAGAATTTTTCGCCGTTCCAAGAGAACGCTCCTCAGAGTTATAAGTCCATGAATAAATATATATCTATTTCTTTTCTCTTTGTGGGCTATGTAGATTTATTCGGTTCCGTCCCTCTCATAAAGCTCCAAATCGTTAAAGCAGCCTCAGACTTATCGCCTACAGCAGGTATGCTGATTCATACCTATGAAGACCTATGTAAGTTGAAACTCTGCTGCATTCACTTTTTAAAAAAGGATTATAATATTTTAACTTTTGATATGTTCTCCAAGACTAACTGGTCTCCGTACGCGCCGGTGCTTATTGCTCCGCTTTCATCAATTTCCGGGTCGGGAATAAGTTTTTTCTCTAGGAGTGTGCCGGTTACGGAAACTTTTTTCCCCATAATTTCAGAAGCTCTGTATTCCAATTCTGGGACGTATATGATATCATTTTTTACCTTTAGACACGGCCCCGCTTTGCAGTTAACAACCAAACCTAACAAAGTAATTTCCTTGCCCATCATTTCCTTTGAAACAGAGTCGAAGACTTTTCCTTTCATTTTCTTTCACCATCTGCTCTTTGAATCGACGACATACTTTTTCCTAAAGAGAACTTGTTTAAAAATAATTTTAAATGTAGAGGTTTCAGAATTTATTAGACTTGACAAAGACCTCACTGTTTAGTTTCCAAATGGAAACTTTTGAACTTGCAAAAGAAGTTCCTAAAGCAACGAGGATTGAAAGTTTTTTTGTAATGTTTCTCTCCTATGCAGGTGAACTGGCTGTAACCATATCTTTTTAAACTTTTAATTTGAAATATTTTTAAGTTATTGCTTCATTTTTGCTCTATGGATTGTTTTTAATTAATTTGTGTTTATGGTGGTGTCTTATGGTTGGGAAAGATTTGGATAAGAAATTTGATGAGTCCAGTTTGCCTATAAAGCCGGAGAATATTTCCACGTTTTTCGACTACGACCTTGATCCTACCGGTATTGCTGTTATTCTGGCTTTTTGGAATAATCCCAAGGATCCGGTGGTTCTAAAGGAAGAGCTTCAGTCTATTCAAACGGTGAATCTGAGATACGAGGAGGAGAAAAAAATTTTTAGAGTTTCGCTTCTTCCAAGTGGGAAGGATTACCATTATTATTTTGATCTTTCTTTTGAGGACGATAAAGGAAAAGTGGATGTCGAACGTCTCACAGCTATTTGTGAGTGGCTGATTCGGCTTGTGAGATTGACGAATCTGAGAGTCTACCATATCATTAAGACATCGGAAGACGAGGTGATTTACACAAAGAACATATTCGATTTTAAAAAAGTGGATTATCTGAAGGATATTCAGAAAAAGCTAAACGAATTACTGGTGGATGCACGCTAGCTTCACGAGTGTCAAGGGAAAAGAATCACCACTACTTATCCGCCATACGTTAACTGTTGCTGCTGGTTAATTGTAAGAGAATTGAATATGTTTTAACAGGCGGGTAATGTGCTTTAGGTTTGCCTAGTGTAACTTTGCAGTTCCACTCTCTTTTTTGTTGCTGGTTTCTGGTTTATTTATTTTAGTGGGGATAGGGTAGTATTTTTTGGGGAAAGAAATTTAAAGCCTTTTTTCCATCTATTATTGGGATTTGTATGGCGGTTCATATTCGGAGAGTTCTTATAGAAGCTCTTAAACCTCGCGAGACACCGCTTGTCGAATTGTCTCAAGCAATTTGTTCCATAAGCGGCGTTGAAGAATGTGATATAGTGGTCACAGATGTCGACGCGATGACCGAAACAATAAAACTAACTATAAAAGGCCCTAACATTGAGTATGATGGAATATCGAAGGTTATGCACGAAAATGGCATATCAATAAAAGGCGTGGATGAAATTAGTGTGGCGAAAACGAAGCCAATACCGCAAAAACCAGTTTCTTAATAGAGTTGCATTATCTGTTGTTGGAACCTACCTAAATTAGGGCGTTCAGAAGGAATCCAATGGTGAAAGCGATTAATCCGAAAATCACCATTCTCACCCCTTTTATCCAAGGGTTCCTTTTTCCAAGTTTTCCCAGATAGATCCCCGCACAGAACAGTGTGCTTAAGACTAATGTGGCAGAAAGCCAGGATGCTATATGAACCTCTAGAATATTCAGAGCAGTAAGGATGAAGGGTGTTATCGCCACTGCACATGAAACAAGAGGGGTTGAGAAATTAATAAGCGATATCAGTATTACGATGGATCTAGCCGTTTTTTCAATCTTTGTGCCCTTCAAATCCCTGAACAATGCGCTCTCTAGTTTAGTAATCTTTCTTTCTCGCTCAAGACTCTCAGCTTCGTACACGCTTACTCCTGTTGAAATACCAAGGGCAAGACTGCTCGTTACCATAGTGACTAGGACGACTCCAAGACTTGCCTCAGCGGCAAAAGCTACCCCGACGACTATACCAAGCAACATAAAGGTTGAATCAAACAATGTGTTAATGAATAATCTACGAATGATAGGACCGACATCTTCTCTCCTTAGCTTTTCTTTCAGATTACGCATTCTCTTCACCTATTGAGGATAAAAAATTGAACCGCTTCTACATGCTTTTACTACAAATCGAACTCGTTTATTAACTTTCACGTCAGCATAGAGTTGGCTAGAGATTAGTTGAAAACTCGACATTTTAACCTGCACAAGACTACTTATAATCATATGTACATCTCAATTTCGAAACAGAACTGGATCTCTTGCAAAGGCTTCCACAGCAGCGAGGATTAAGGGCTACGTGCGGTGATGCGACAGATACTATGGTTCATCTTAATCAGTTTATTTGTCATTTCACAAAAAAGGTGAATTGGAATAAAAAAAAAGTTAGAGATGGGTGTCTAGCCAAGCGATGACATCTTGGATAACTTCTTGTCGGTTGGTTTCGTTGAACAATTCGTGGCGACCGCCGGGATACACTTTGAACTTAACATCTTTTATGCCCAGTTTTTGGTAGTTTTTATACAGTACTTCAGCTCCTTTCCCCATTCCAGATGCGGGGTCCATGCTACCGACAAAGATGTAGATGGGTAGATTCTTGGGAATTTTTTGTAAGTTTTTCGGGTCCCAGACTGTGAACATGCCCTTTACTAGTTCTATTACGAAACCATATGATAAGGGGAAACCGCATAAGGGATCGTTTACGTATTTTTGGACTTCGGCTTCGTCTCGAGTGAGCCATTCGAATCCGGTTTTCGCGGGCTTGAATGGTTCGTTGGATGCTTTGATGAATTCGGCGAATTCTTCTGCGGGGGCGTCGAGTCCTTTTTCCTCAATTTTGCGTTGAATGCTTCCCATGTCAACTCCAGCGGGTAGCTTTAGTGGTTCTCCGGTGGTTCCGGTTAGGAGTGCTCCTTTGAGCTCGTTGCCCCAATTTTCAATGTAAAGCTGAGCCATAAAAGAACCCATCGAGTGTCCTAGGAGAAAAACGGGGAGACCTGGGTTTTCTTTTTTGATGATGTCCGTTAGTTCTTTTAGGTTTCGTACCATTCGTTCTCCGTCGCCAGGTTTCAGTTTTCCTAGATTGCTTGTTTTTTGGGCTGTTTTTCCGTGTCCGCGGTGGTCGTCGGCGTATACTGTGTATCCTGCTTTTGTGAGGGCTTCTGCAACGTGGGCATATCTTGCAGCGTGTTCTGCGGCGCCGTGGGAGATTTGGACTACGGCTTTGGTTTTTACTTTGCGGTCGGGCAGCCATTTGTAGACGAAAATTTTGACACCGTCCTGGTCTTTAAAAGTAAACGTTTTGGCTTGCATAAGATATGAAACGTGAAGTTATTTTTCAATTTTCCTATATTTTGATTTTTTTCTGTGAAGCTCAAATATTACAGTCTTATTATGTTCATTTAAATCGATTACGAGCTGGAAGCATCCATTATGGTATAAGAGAGGAAAGAAATACTAAGAAGGATATTGGATTCATTGGGGAGTTCAATAAGAGTTAAGGATCTGCTTGTGGAGTTGACTTCAGGAAGGGTTCTGATAACTCCTAGCGGAGGTATTAAATATTTATGTGAACCTGATTTATATGATATAGGTGAAAAATGGTGGCTGAAGGAGAAATTGAAGAGCTGAAAACCCTCCAAGACATTATTGATGAAATCCTTGGAGGAATAGAACCAATAAGAGTTAAACCCAATGCTTCCACTATTAAGCAGTACTGCGAGACGGTAGGTGAGTGTAACCCGGTTTATTTTGATGATGATAAAGCGAAAATGGCGGGTTATCCGGAAGCGATTGTTCCCCAATCCTATCTTATGACCTTATTTATCCCGATTGTGAACGAGGTTTTTATAAAAGGGGCTGATAAGTTTTTCACCGGCTTGATTAGAGGCGTTATACACTCGGGGTCCGAGGTGGTTTACAATAAGCCTCTGCTGGTGGGGGAAACCTATGTTATGCGTTTGGAGAATGTGAGTCTTGATAAAAAGAGTGGAAGTACGGGAGACCATTACGTGTGGACTTTTAGAGCTGTTGTTTCCAGCGAGGATGGAGAAGAACTAGCTTACGATAAGCATACATTCTTTCTGAGAATATGAAAACCTAGGAGCAAACAGGTTTGTTGAAAAGTGAAGAAAAGGTGAGATTTGAGAATATTCACAAGGGAGATGAAGTCCCTCCGCTCAGAGTAAGGATGGACAAGAAAACCTATTTGAACTACTCCAAACTAATTAATGAGATAAATCCCCTACACTTCGACGAGAACTATGCTAAAAGTCTGGGATTCCGAACCATAGTGGTTGCAGGGGTTTACACCTACTCCTTCCTTCCAAAGATGTTTACCGACTGGCTGAAGGACCCATGCTGTGTCAAGAGCCTGGAAATCAGGTACAAATCTCCAATATACGTAGAAGACGAAATAGTGAACAGAGGAGTGGTGAAACAAAAGTATCGTAAAAAGGGAGAAAAAACAGTTGAATGCGAAGTATGGGTAGAAAACCAAGAAGGAAAGAAGGTAACCGAGGGAAAAGCAGAAGTGATTTTACAATAACCAGACTTTTCACATGTCGTGGAAGCGAAGGGGATAGGAATCTTTAGCGGGAAGATTCCGCTTTTTAATAATGGGCCTACTTTGATTGGAGGGATCTTTTCAAAATTTTCATTCTATCATATTTTTTTAAATCATCTATCAGTCTTTGAAGTTTGTCAAAATTAATATTTATTATTTCGTGTAGCTTTGTAGCATCGTTTGGTAAATCATAATTTCTTATTTGTACATTGGCTCGTTTTGAGGCCTCTAACAACCATTCTTCTAGCCTTGGACATAGAACAACCAAATGATTGCCTCTTTTATCGTTCAGTATCTTCAGACCGTGTTCCGATAAGATTTCTGCGTTAATTTTTTTCACATACGATGGTTGTGAACTTGCAGGATCTTCATCTACCAGTCCTATGCAATTTTCTCGCTTCTCTAATCTTTTGCAAACCTCCGGTTTGTTGCCTGCGTGGATAATTTCCTTCTTTGAAATTTTTAATAACGATTTTACCAAAATAAAGTCTGGTTTGCATTCGACATAGATCATCAGTCCCCCTCCAAGAATCTTTCAATATTGAAGAAGACATCTATTCCCAGGTCCATTGTTTCTTCAATATCTTCTTCGCTCAAAAGTTTGACTCGTGTTTGATAGTCTTTAAAGTATGTTATAAATATCCCAATATCTGCTTTAGGAGACTTCTCTATCACTGAAATTAGAAAATAGGGGTTGTGGGTTGAAATAAAATATTGATTATTATTTTTATCTAAAGCGATTTTCTCGGCAAGAAACTTAGTGTAATAGGGAAAAGCATGTGCTTCTGGCTCTTCAAAGACTAATACGGAACTGTTGTTGGAGTTAACTGCTAAAAGGTAAAAAATGATTCTTTGAAGTGTATCTGAAACTAAGGAGTATGGATAAGAGATGAAGACATCTTCCTGTTGCTTTAATACTTCTATCTTGTCCTCCTGAGGTTTGAAAACCAATTTAAAACCAAATGGCTCGAAAATCTGGCTAACAGTGGATTTCAACTCTTTGTGGGCCATAAGAACCGATAAAAGATTATCCCCCGAAGGTGGTAAAAGAAACTCAGACTCTTTTATTCCAAATTTTTTTCTAATACTAAATCTATAAAACTTAAAGGGAGAAACAAATTTGAAGTGAGGTACTGCGCCGGCACCAAAATAATCATAATCAACTTTACCTATGTCTTTATTTCCATCGCGGAATACTCCTTGGAATCTACTATCCTTAAATTCCATCTCAAATTTTTTGTCGTCACATTTTATTTCGATTTTTTCATCTAAATTTTCATCGTAAAACAAGTTGCTCATTCTCTCTAATCTTACAAAATCCATAATACCACTAAGCGCATAATGCGCATAGGCTCCGAAGGAGAATATGCCTAAACTCTCTAAAATATTGGATTTTCCAGTATTAGGCTCTCCTATAAAGATATTTATCCTCTTGCAATTCAATTCCAGATATTTTATTGATTTAAAATTCCTAATCTCCAAACTTTTTATCATTTTAACCACTTGTAATTTTTTATTTAATTTTGTTTATTTATCTTTCCTTTAAGGAGCAACATAAGCAGCGGACACAATTTACACTTAATTTGGATGATAAGGTTAGGATTGATGAAGAAAAATCTTTTTGTCAAATATTTTGATAAGCTTAGAGGATTCAATGCAATTTTCAACCCTTTTTATAATATTGGAATGTTTAATATTTTTAATCAAAAGTATTTGGAAGGTTAGTATATTAGATTATATTATGTTAGGTTTTTAGGATTTCATGAGTTTGGCAATAATTTCGGGTAAGCTTTCTGGAGTTGAGGCGATGATGTCTATTCCTATTTTGGTCAGTTTCTTAGCGTATTTTTTATTGTAGTATGGTTGTGCGTCTGAGCCTAGAGCAGCGATGCCGAGGATTTTGGTTCCTCCTTCTAGGATGTGTCTTAACGCTTTTGTCAGGTCGTTTTCTGGTTTTCCCTCGTAAAAGTCGCTTATGATGACATGACTGTCTTTTTAGGGTTTTTTTAAGATTAATGTTGAGCAATCAAAGTGGGCAATGATTCAAGTTTTAGAAATAATTCTTACGAGGACTTCTCCTAAAGATGCAGAAACTTTAGTGGAAGCAATACTTCTCTGAAGGGTATTGCTTATGTTAAAAATATTTTTATTATTGAATAGCATATACCAATTGATTATTAATAAAAATGAGGATTATATTCTATGCCAAGAGCGAATGTAAATCGAATAGAAATTGAATATGAAACAATTGGGGATCCAAATTCGAAACCCTTATTGTTAATAGCGGGATTGGGTAGCCAGTTAATTGCTTGGTCGGATGAGTTTTGCGAAAGTCTTGTAAATCATGGCTTTTTTGTTATAAGATTTGATAACAGAGATATAGGCTTGTCAACAAAATTTAAAAATGCAGGGATACCAAACTTTGCGGAGATTAATGCTGCCTATGCTCGGGGAGAAATACCTGAAGTTCCATATACTTTAGAGGACATGGCGGATGATGCTATTGGTGTCTTGGACGCTCTAAATATAGATAGAGCAAACATCTGCGGCGCTTCCATGGGTGGTATGATTGCACAAATTTTAGCGTATAGACATCCCTCTCGAGTGCTATCTCTCACGATAATTATGAGCACGACTGGAAATCCTACTCTACCACAAGCGAAGCCAGAAATCATGGCTCAATTCTTTGCACCCGTTCCTTCAGAGCGCGAGGCATACATTGAAGAAATGATCAAGCGAGACCGTCTTGTTCATGGTACATTTGATTTTGATGAGGATCAAGACAGAGAGTATAGAGCAAAAGAGTATGGTCGAAATTATTATCCTGAAGGAATAGCGCGTCAATTAGTAGCAATGGCTGTACCCGGTAATATTCAGCCTAAAATCTCTACAATACAAGCGCCTACTCTTGTTATTCATGGAAGGGAAGATCCTTTTAACCCTATTGAGGCAGGTAAAGAAATTGCATCAACGATACCTGGAGCAGAATTATTGATTTTGGATAGAATGGGACATAGTTTTCCTCGTGAAGTCCTACCACAAATAGTAGACGCTATAGTTGCCATCAGCAATAAGTACCAAAATTAAATATGCGGTGACACAAGCGACAATGACACAGAGTAGCAATGTTGAAAAATGTTCCTTTGGGGTATTTCGATTTCTGGGTAGCTTCTTAGACATTTTATTTTCACCATGTATTTTTCAAGTAATTTTTAACTAAAATCAATAGTAGAAAGGGCAGCCCGTATTTAACAACAGTAAGTAGTGTTAAACATTTATTTTTATCTATCATAGGAGCATGTTCTCCGAACAATTGAGCGTTAGGAAAGAATCTTGAAATATTTATGTGAGTCCTGAAAAATAAAAAAAGAGGAGGGTTTTAATTAAAATTTTTTGGGTTACATTTTTCTGGAAGAATAGTAAACCGCTGCCCAAAGTATAAAGGTTATTAATATCACTAGGAAACCGATGAGTGCTGTTGCGGATCCGACCGTATCGTATAGTCTGAGCCACACTAAGATGTAGGGGAATAAGAGGATGCCTCCTACAATACTTAAGGCTCCTGCAGCTTTGGAAGCCGAGACGTTTCCTGTGTGTTTACTTAAAGATATTGTGCAAACACCGAGCAGAATAAAGGTAACACCGAGTACCGTTAGTCCGAGCCAGAGATAGAGTAAGTTTGGAATATATATGGGTTGAACGAAGAATACAATTGGAAATATAATAAAGATGATAATGCCATACGTTATAGAGTAAGGCGTTTGGAGTTGTTGAGATATAACTCCAAGATAAATGAGCAGGGATCCTACAGAGCTTCCCGCAATGCTGGTGATAAGTCCCACCACACCCATAGAGTTTCCACTAGCTCGGTACATGCCGAAGAAACCTATACCTATGAGGATACTGCTCGCAACGAGAAATATACCCAAAATCATTGTCCACATCGATAACGATGCATTAATAGAATGTATAGGTAATATAGCATACATGCCACTGGCTGCGAAAATTACATAATACCCCATGATGGGGATTATGGCACCGAAGTAATAAGCGTACATTGCAATGTCCACAGTGTAGTGAGAATAATTCATCAGAAAGAGGGTACTGTATATGCACCAAATAACACCTATGATAGCAGCGATAGAACCAACGATTCCTCCAGTAATACCCGCTAAGAATGTTGCTCTAGCCAACTTCCATCTCCTACCCCAATTTTATGCACATATATGTGCTATTCTACATATTAAATTTTGCGTTCAAAGCAAGCCTACATTAAATGCCACTTCAAGTACCTTTGTGAAGGTTGATGGAAGATTTAAAAAGAAGCTGGCATCAGAAATAGGAGTGATTAAACTAGATTATAAAAAGAGTTATTTACAGGCGTATGGTTATCCCTTCCTGTTACAGCCGATGAGATAAAGTAACTTTACAAAAAGGCAATGTGATTTTTGTAGAGCAACTCTATTCGTTTTTAAACAAAGTTTGTCAAAATATTTTTCATCGCTTTTTTCTTCTTAATCTTTTTTTAGGGTAGGGTATGAATAAGGGTACAGTTTCTTTGTATCGTCGATATTCCTCGCCGAATCTTTCTTCCAATTCTTTTTCTTCCCATCCTGCTGCGAAGTAGAAAAGAAGCATGAACATTAATGTAACAATCAAGAGAAAGGTGAACAGGGTGACTAACAACCATCCGAAAAACATGATGGTTGACCCCAGATACACCGGGTTTCGGGTATAAGCATAGATTCCAGTTGTGATTAACTTGCTTTCTTTTTTTGATTTATATATCTCTTCACCAAAAGCTCTTGAGATTCTAAGAACTCTCAGCGCACTAAATATAATAGAAAATCCGATAACCAATAGAATTATGCCTATTCCTACACCCCAAGGGGTAAAAAGTGGAAAATAATAGGGCATACCCCAGAGGGGAGGACTTGGAGAATACCAGCCCCAAAGAGTATCATAATAAAAATACCAAGGCAATTTGAATAAAAGAGTCAAGCCTATTGAAACTGAGAAGAATAACAGAAACACCACTACCAAGTATAACCGTATCGGATGTTTTGCCCTTTCTTTATCCTGCGCCATGGCCGTATATTTCCCCTTTGAGTAAATAATTATTTCCATCTTTATCTAGATATCCCAATCTTCTGGGTAGGGTTATTTTAGTTTTGAGAAAACTTTTTCGGCTACTAAACAGGCGTTTTTCATCGCCTCAAAATTAGTACCTTCAGGTGTGAATTGATAACCAAACCATACTTCTTTACTCATGTCCGTCCTCAACTCCTCTACTAAAAACGTGTATGTCAATAAATCCTTTGAAAGCATAATTTAAGGTTATTGATAAATAAAAAACAATAATCGCAGTGAAAGGCGGATTATGAAAGTACTTGAAACATTTCAATTATTGAAGAATAATGAAGGGACAGATTTACCCTATTCAAACTCGTATTTTATGTCGCTCACTAACAGGTACACAACTATCACTATTCCGATTACTGAAGGCAGGCTGAGTATTCCTAGTATTAATGCGAGGTAGTAACCCCACTTCTTCATGGAGAGCAAACCAAAACTAGCAATAAAATATGCTACTGAACTAATCAGTGCAGCCACAACCGCCCAATGCAGTATGTTAATAAGAGGTAGCATAGTCGTCATAAGTGAAATCATACTCGTAAACATAGAGGCTAATAAGAGGAATGACATTTCTATTGGAAACGGGTACGTATTGTATAGAATAAAGAATGAGACAAAATCATTGATCTCATTACTGATTATCATGTTTTGATACATGGGGACAAATATTGCTTCGAGTGCTATTCCCGCTATAATTCCAGCCACCGCTAAAATTATGAAGATTATGGCTAGTGCGGTTACGCCACTTGGTCTGTAAACACCCATTAGATTTCCTCCATGTGAATTTTACTAGGTGTAGTCTTCTTTTAAATATTAAAATGTATTTGAAGCGGCATAATCCATGAGGGTGATAGGAGGTAGAATTCTTGAGGATTATAACAAATTAAAACCAGTTACCTCCTTCTCAATTGATATGTTCATTTATTTTTTAGGATGAAACATTGAAATTATACTTGATGATTAAAAATTAGAGGATAAAGGCAACTTTACCCTATTGGTCAGAGTCCTAATTTCAATTATCGGCAAAATGGTTAAATTTGCTTTTAGTTAATCCAAATTTATGAAAATCTCTCGCGAAGTTTTAGACTGGTTAACTGATAGGAGTAATCCTTCCGTTAGATATTATACACTAAAAAATCTTCTGGGGAAATCTGAGAGCAGTTCGGAGGTTCGGGAAGCAAAAGAACTCATTATGCATGAAGGTGTTATACCAAGCATCTTATCACATCAGAATGAGGAGGGGCATTTCCCTAGCAGGGAGATTATTGAAAAGTACTCGAAACGTCCTGGTCCTGGGACGTTTTGGGGAAAGTTGCTTTATGGCGAGGATGTAGAGCGTTTCGGCTATTTACCGAAATATAGAGCTACGATTTGGCAGTTATTATTATTCGCTGAACTTGGTGCCGATGGTAGTGATACTAGAATAAAAAAAACCTGTGAATATGTGCTTAAAACCTGCTATAATAATGATGGACTTTTTACAATAATGGGAGCCAATATACTTGCGCCATGCTTTCATGGAAATATGTCCTATTCTCTATTAAAGCTGGGATACACGGAGGATCCGAGATTGGAAAAGGCTCTACAAATACTATTTGATTGTCAACGTTTTGATGACGGGGTTTTCAAAACACCTAAGGAATGGCCGTATCGGGGAAGTAGAGATCGCTGCAGTGGAAACCACTCCTGCTACGCCGGCTGCAGTAAGGGACTCAAAGCCGTAGCAGCCTACCCTAAAGAGAAATGGGACCGCAGGGTTAAAGAGTACATAGAAAGGGGCAGCGAATTCTTTCTCAAACATCACGTTTACAAGTCCAGCCATAATCCAGAGAAGCTGCTTAGAAATAGGATAGATGAAATCACTTTTCCAAGCTTCATCTACTCAGACTTCCTAGAGATACTCGATGTTCTTTTGGAACTGGGGGTGAAAGACCATCGGATGAATGATGCTGTGGAGCTCCTAAAATCCAAACAATTGGGTAATGGGCGCTGGAAACTTGACAGTATTGTTTCAAATATGTACACGAAAATAGAGGAAAAAGGTAAAGAGAGTAAATGGGCAACGTATAGGGCACTAAATGCTCTTAAGAAATGGGAGGAGTTATGATGGAGGAATATATTCAAGTCTTTACGACCGTGGGGAAAAAGGAAGACGCTGAGAAGATTGCCAGAGCATTGGTGGAGAAGAGACTGGCGGGGTGTGTCCAGATAATTGGACCAATAGTTAGCACTTATTGGTGGAAGAATAATATTGAGACCGCGGAAGAATGGCTGTGTTTTATAAAAAGTAAGAAAAACCTTTACAATGAACTTGAAAAAGCGATTAAGGAGATACACCCGTACGAAACTCCGGAGATAATCGCTGTTCCTATTATTAGCGGTAGCAAAGACTATCTTGAATGGCTTGGTAATGAACTAAAAAAGAAGTGAAAACGAATGCTTGGTCAAGCTATGCATCTCTTATGAAAAAGGAGAAAAAAAGGAGTTAAATAAGTGGATAATGTTAAAAAATAGGTGGGGGTTAAGCCTCCCTAGAGGAGTAGAACACGATCGCCCAAATTATAAAAGATACAAACATTAAACCGTAACCTATTATGCCAAAGATAAAAACGAAGACGCCTCCAATAATGCTTATGATACCTGCGGCTAACGAAGCTGACGGGTTCATAGTAGATTCACGCATAGAAATACTAGCGGTACCAAAAATGATAAAGGTGACCATTAGAGTAATTGTAGAAATTGCAGCTAGAATGCCTGCGACGACTAGTCCTAAGACTAGGAGTATTCCCGAAGCTGAACCTAATACTATACCGATTATCATAGCTGCGGTTCCCATGGCTCCTCCACCGATTTGACCTACGCCGTAGAAACCTATCCCAGTTAGAATGCAGGTAACTACTATTAGTGCACCAGTCAGAATACTAAGCGCAACGTAAAAAAGCGTCGGGCCAAATAAGAGTATCCAGAGGTCTGAAGCTATTGCAAGGCTAATTAGCATCCATGCGATTCCGAGTCCTGTGGTTATGGCTCCAATTATTCCTCCAGCAACACCAGTCAGTAATGCTCCCTTTGACATTTTTTCACCTCCTTCAGAATTTTTCTCCTTAAAATTCTTGGGATTTTTCAGCCATTATGACCTATTCAATTTATTTGGATAGTATGTTCAATCCCGCTCTTTGTATATATAAGTATTATTGAAATAAACTTTAAGATGCCTTTTTTATAAGGTGCTAAGCATTTTGGGCTTTAAGCTTGTAGTTGTGCTTTTTGCTCTTTTTCTTTTTTTAGGTTTAGATTTTTTTTATACTCGTACATCTTGGCTAATACTTCTGCCGCTGTTTCCAGTGTGGAGTAGGCGGGAATTCTTTTTTCTAAAACCTTCTTTAGTGTTGTGGGGTCTGTGGTAAGGGTCACTGCTACTATGGGTTTATGGTACTTATCCACCAGGGTTCTTATGTCTTCCACAATTTTTTGGCTACTGCTTTCGGCCCAGGTTGCATCTGCATCCTCCTCTTCTCTACCTAAGAGTTTGTAGATGGCTGACCCAATGCTTCTGCTCAAAATGAATCCGGCGGCGATAATCATGTCGATGTTTTCCGCTTTTGTCACTTCGTCTAAGCATTTTGGCTGAATATCTCTGTTTATGAGCCCCACGAGATCTACTGGGTTGCCTCTACTCCAGTAGGAGGGGAGCAATTGGTCAATTTTCTGAATGGTTTCTTGAGGTAGGGCAGGTACCTCTAAGCCCGCTAATTCACAGGAATCCGAGGCGATGACGCCGTATCCGCCGCCCCAGGTGACTATTCCCACTCTGTTTCCCTTGGGCAATGGTAAGTACAGGAAGCCTACTGCTAGGTCCAGCATTCCGTTTACTGTGGAAGCTCTTATTGCTCCGGACTGTTTTATGGCGGCTTCATATATTTTGGAAGAACCTGCTAGTGCTCCGCAGTGTGATTTCGCGGCGCTCGCGCCTGCCTTTGACACCGCAGACTTGAAAATAATAACCGGTTTTTCTTCTGTGATTCTCTTTACCACGTCTACGAAATTCCTGCCTTCGCGCAGACCCTCCGTGTATAGGAGTATTATTTTTGATGCGGGGTCTTGGGCGAAGTATTCCATGTATTCTAGAATGGTGATGTCCGCTTCGTTTCCGCTGCTGACAAACTTGTTGAAGCCTATTCCCTGAGCGCTACCTAATGCCAGAAGATTGGTTCCTATGTTTCCGCTCTGCGAAATGAGGGATATATCACCGGGTTTGGGAAGGATTGGGGGCATAAGAGCGGATAGGCTAACCGAGGCACTGTAAATCCCCATAGTGTTGGGTCCCACAAGTAGCATTCCGCCCTTACGGGCGATTCTCGCTATTTCTTTTTCGCGCTTTTCTCCCTCTTTCCCGGTCTCTTTGAAGCCTCCAGAGATGACTATGGCGGATTTTACGTTGCTCTCTACACACTCCTCTATATGCTCTGGAACCGCTTCAGCTGGTCTGGCGATGTCAACAAGGTCCACTTCTTCGGGTACGTCGCTGATATGCGGGTAGACCTTCAAGCCCCAAACGTTTTCCTCGCTGGGATTAATGGGGTAGATTCTCCCCTTGTACTCATTGGCCAAAATATTGGCGACTATTATACAGCCGTATTTTAAAGGATTACTTGTGGCTCCGATTAAAGCAACTGATTTGGGCTTAAAGATGGGACTAAGGTCCCTGCTGGTTTTGCTCATAGATATTCACCATCTAAGACGCATATTTCGACTCAGGGAAAATGGGAATACACTCTGTTATTTCGAGTAGTTTTAAGCGGTAATTAAATCTTTAGTATCCTTTAGCTCTATAAATTGTTCAACCAAAAAAGGCCATAAAGATAAACAGAATCTTGAATGTAAATTTCTATTATAAGAAAAGAAGTGCTGGAGACGGATTAGCTCCAGTTAGAGTTATATTGAAAGGATGTTTAGTCTAATTTTCTCAGGTCTATGATTTTTTCTTTGGTTTCTTTTATTGATCCTTTTGGCACAAGTTCGACCTCAGCTTTCACGCGAATGTTTTCCTTAAATTCATCCACCAGTACCTTTTTTGCTTCGTTTATGTTTTTTGGCAGTGTTTTTCCTGTTCCTTCGAATTCGATTTTTATGGTTAGAACATCTGAAAGCTCTGGTCTGTCAACGGTAGCTTCATAGTTTCCGAGTTCGGGGTGTTTTTGTATGGTGGTTTTTATGTTGATAGGGTGAACGAACATTCCCTTAACTTTAACCAACTGGTCCACTCTACCAAGTATCCTCATGAGCTTTGGTGAGGTTCTTCCACACCCACACTTCTCCTCTGAAAGCACGGAGCCATCGCCAGTTCTGAAGCGTATAAATGGGCTGGCGTACTTGTGGGGAAGGGTTACAGTCACATCTCCCTCTTCTCCCGGTGCTACAGGCTCTAGTGTTTTGGGATCAATGAGTTCAACGATTAGCGTTTCTTCCAAGTGCATACCCGAAACCTCGGGGCACTCCCTAGAGATTCCCCCCACATCCGCTGTTCCATACATCTGGCGTGCCATTATACCAAAGGTGTTCTCTAAATGCTTTCTCAAAATATCGGGAAGCGGCTCAGCCGTGAAAAAACCGACCTCTAGTTTAAGATCCTTTAGTGGGTCGATTCCCCCTTTCTTGGCTTCCTCTCCGATCATCGCTAGGAATGAGGGTGTTCCGGTGTAAGCTGTACAGCCGAGATCCTTCATGATTATGGCTTGATATACTGTTTGACCGATGCCCACTGGTACCACCGCGCATCCTAAGCGTCTCAGTGCTAGGTGCATTCCCAGTCCGGCGGGAACTAGGTGGTAGAGGAATGTGTTCTGTACGATATCTCCGGGTCTTATACCGCATGAGTAGGCGGCTTTTGCTCCTGCGTCTAATAATTTCTCGTCCTCTTCCGGCATGCCTCCCTCATATATTGGTCCGGGTGAAATGAATATCTCTGAGAGCTTGTTAAGAGGTGTGGCTAGGAGTCCTCCAAACGGCGGATCCTTTTTTTGCGCCTCTTGCAGTTCAGGTTTAGTTATGAGGGGAATTTTCGGAAGGTCGTCCACTGATTTGATGTCTGCGGTAGTCAAACCCGCGTTCTTGTACAATTTTTTATAGAAGGGAGAATTATTGTAGGCGTGCTTGAATATGGCTACCAGATTCTTATTATCTAGTCTCTTTTTATGCTCCTTACTCATGGTTTCTTCGGGTTCGTTCCAAAAACCACTATTCCTATCCACACTCATATGCCTCATAAATAAACTTCTCCTCAACTAATAATCTATAATTTTGTAAGATTTTATTAACCACCATTATAAAGCTTTGCATAAAACGTGAAAAGGATTGTTTTGGTATTTTATTAGAAGTAAAGAAATTATTAAAAAGGAATTCAAAATAAAATATTATTTTTGGTTTCCGAGTGGAAATTTCTCTTAAAGCCTCTCTCTCCTTATGAATGATTAGAGCATATAACACCTAGTTATACAATGCGGTTTATAAGATTCTATGACGTCGTGGTCCCATTCATAACCCGTGACCGTTTTAAGAAACTGACACAAAAATGCACCCACAATACACTTCATCCTGAGGTCTGGCCGTTTTAACAAGCCATCCTCCAAAGACATTTGACATCCTTCCACAAGGAAACACGTTGACCATAGTACGTCTACGCTTCCATCTTCATTCTTCTTATACCCGAATTCACGGGCGGCAAAGTTCAGGTCAAGCGTGGTACGGCGGAACTTTGATATAGCGTCGTCTACATCAACACCTCTCTCTTTAAAGCTTGGGTTTTTCATTATACTTCTAGCCGTACCCATCACCCCAACACGGGTTCCGGCTCCGATTTGACCTTGGAGTTCTTTTTCAGTCTTGAACTCGGCATACATAATTGCGTTGTAGGAAGTGGGGTGTTTATCGGATATTGAGAGTATATATTCTGCCAGCTGGTCTAGGCCTTTGATATTTTGGGGTGGTTCCTCTCCAAATTTTTGGGCTACAAACTGCAAAGCGTACTTTATCACTCTGATGGTTAATACAGGGCCATATATTTTTTCTTGTTCTCTTAGCCCATGAATAAATAAATCCATTAAGACTTTGGGATCCGGCTGTCCTAGAGCCTTCTCAAGCATTGTAAAACCAGAGATTTTTAATTCCGACACTTTCCAACACCTCGCATTGGCACTATTCTAATTATTATAATATAGGTAAGTTTTTTGTAATATAAAAATCTTTTTAATATTTTTGTGATACATAATTAACATTTCGCGAAAAAATGTGGGTTAGTTTTTTGTAATTTTATTATGGAAATTTAATTCTTACTACATAATTTTATTATTGCCCTAGCATAAATAACGGATAATTGCACCAATCCCCCTTCACCATGAGGAGAAATGCAAGTATCGTCTACATTTCTGCTCAGATATTTTTAAACAAAAAGAGAGGTTAATAATTACGAAAAGGAATTTGAGGCAAAATATCGTTTTTGGTTTTCATGTGGAAATTTCTTTGAAGACCGCTCAGGCGCATAAATGATCAGACCATAAAACATTTCGCTATACAATTTGGTTTTTCAAATTCTAGGACAGTGTAGTCCCACTCATGACCCGAAGCCATTTTAAGATACTGACATACATACGCGGAGAAACCGCACACCTGCCTGCCGTCTGGCCGTTTTGATAAGCCCGCATCCAAAGTGAATTTGCATCCGTCCTGTAAGTAACAATCTCGATAGAGCATATCTATGCTTCCATCTTCGTTTTTCTTGTACCCCATTTCAAGGGGGGCAATTTTCAGATTAACTAAGGGCCGACGAAGCTCTGGTAGGACATTGTCTATATTTTTATTGCTATCAACTTTTCTCACTTCACCGCTTGAGCTTTCCATTACCCATTTGAAAATATTCAGATCCATAACCCGTTCTCCTGCTCCCAGATGGCCTTCTAACTTTTTTTGAGTTACAAACTGGGCCCAAATTACCGCGTAGCAGGGGGGTACTGATATTTTATCCTTTTTTGAGAACAGATACTTTGTCATCTGGTCTAGGGTTTTGATATTTTCGGGTGGATCTTCTCCAGATTGTCTAGATATCAAATGTAAGACGTATTTTATGATTCTGGCGGTAAAAATGGGACCGTATATTTTTTCCTCTCCTCTTATCCCACTAACAATTAGTTCCGTAAAGGCTATGGGATCATGTAGTTCATAAGGAGCCCTCTCAAACATTTTGAAATAAGACATTTCTAATTTCGTCACTTTCCACACCTCGCCTGATATTTTTCTTAAAATAAAATTTATATCTATAGTAATATAATATAGTTCTTGTATTAAAATGTTACCATTATATATCTATGTTACATAATTATTTCTTTTCATTTTGGGAGGGTTTTCGCCTCTGCCCGCATCGGGTTCTCTAGGGGCGGTTTAGCAGAAATGGAGAATTATGGTTCCTGAACATGTTTTCCTGAGTCGCAAAAACTGACACCAGCTCTTTCACTGGTCCCAGAAAAAATAAGGACCTTTTTCGAGAGTTCAGAGGGTTTCATAAAAAGGGAAAAAGAGTGTCAGAAAGTCAGCCATAAAAATCCTGTATATTAGAAAATATGAAAAATTTTTTCTCTAAGAGCTTCTAGCCCTAATGAATGATTAGAGTGTGTAACACTTCGCTATGCAATGTGGTTTATCAAATACTAGGACAGTATAGTCCCAATCATGGCCCGTAGCCTTCCGGAGATACTGGCATGCAGATGCAGCGAAACCACATACCTGCCTGCCGTCTGGCCTTTTTGATAAGCTCGCATTCAAAGATAATTGGCATCCATCCAGCAAGAAACAATCCCGGTGGAGTACGTCTACGGTTCCATCTTCATTTTTCTTATATCCCATTTCAAGGGGAGCAATCTTAAGCTCAACTACAGTCTGGTAAAACTTTAATATGACATTGCCTAAATCACCTTTTATCAGTTCACTTCTCAGGTCACCGTCCGATGCCATCACCCTTTTGGAAATACCAATATCCATAACCCGTTCTCCCGCTCCCAGATGGCCTTCTAACTTTTTTTCAGTTACAAACTGGGCCCAAATCACTATGTAGTAGGGAGGGTATTTATCCGATTTTGAGATTAGATATTCTGCCAACTCGTCTAGAGTTTTGATTTCTTTGGATGGTTCTTCTCCGGTTAGTTTAGCTACCGCCCGTAAAGCGTATTTTATGAGCGTAGCGGTAAAAACGGGACCGTATATTTTTTCCTCATTTCTTATTCCATCAATAATTACTTCTGTAAAGACTCTGGAATCGACTTGTTCATATGGAGCCTTCCCAAACATTTTAAAACCAGAAATCAAGTCTGCCACTTTCCAACACCTCGCTTCTGCACTAATAATCGTCATGTTATAGTTAAGTTTTTCGCAATATAAAAATGTTATTAATAATATTTTTTTAATATATATTGAATATTTCACAAGAAGTAGTTACTTTTTGTAATTTCATTATGAAAACATAATTCTTTCTGCATACTAAATCAAACAAGAAAACCACAATCTCGCTAGAGCGTTGAACCAAACAATGCAGGGTTAAAATGCATCTTGAAAAAACACCCTGTGTTTAACGGCTCTCAGCCGAGCGATCTTGGAAAAACCTGTGAAAGAACCGTGGCCACAGTCCCGATAAAGGGAGTGTGGTTGGACTCTAGCCATCGAAAAAGATTTTTCAACCAAGCGTTTATTTACCACACGGGTAAAAATGGTCTATAACAAAAAGAAGCAATAAATAAAAAATAATTTAGGGTAATATCGTTTTTGGCCTCGGTGTAGAAATTTCTGTGAAGACCTCTCACTCGCATGAGTGATTAGATCATAAAGCATTTCGCTATGCAGTTTGGTTTTTCAAATTTGGAGATAATATAGTCCCACTCGTAACCCGTACCAATTTTGAGATAATGGCATACGAGAGCAAAGATACTGCATACCATTCTGCCGTCTTGCCGTTTTAATAAGCCCTCGTCTAAAGCTAATTTGCATGCATCCAAGAAGTAACAATTTCGGTAGAGTATGTCTATGCTTTCATCTTCGTTTTTCTTGTATCCCATTTCGAGGGGGGCGACTTTCATACCCACTATGGTCTTGTGGAGCGTTTTTAGGACGTAGTCTATGTCAATTTTTTTAAGTCTCACGTCGCCGTCCGATTCCAATACCCTTTGGGTAATACCCATATTCATGAATCGGGTTCCCGCTCCCCGAGCTCCTTCGAGCTTTTTTTCAGTTACAAACTGGGCCCATAGCACTGCCCAGTGGGGTGGGAATTTATCCTTTTTTGAGAGGAGATACTCTGTCAACTGGTCTAGGGTTTTGATGTCTTCGGGTGGGGCTTCTCCGGAATATTTAGATACCAAACGTAAAGCGTAGCCTATGACCTTGATGGTGAACACGGGACCATACACTTTTTCTTCTTCCTTTACACCCCTCATAACTAATTCTGTGATGGCCCGGGTATCGGGTTGTTCATACGGAGTCCTCTCAAACATTTTGAAATCAGAAATAAAGTCCGACACTTTTCTCACGCTCACTTTATATTACGTTTGTTGTCGTTGCGGTGTTTACTTCATTCTTTTCTGTATTAAAATAATATAATTTAAAATATAAATATTTTTTATAAGTTATTTTATTATATTATGGAATATGATATTTAATTTAAAATACATTAATATACGTATATCTTTTCAACATAAAAATATTTGCATATTATTATTTAAATTATAAAAGTTATACTATTTTGTTATTTCGGGAATTTAACATTTACCAGATACTATAATTTTTCGTAAATTTTTAAATAAAAATGAAGACTCAATGATTTCCGCTTACTTTTTTATAAAAACTCTAGCGAGTAGACCAACACCTATTCATAGAATGTCGGCAAACACAGTAGACTGTAATAATGATATTTCTTAACAAAAGAGAGATTAAAAAAATAGGAAAGTGAATTAAATATTATTTTTGTCTGCGTGGAAATTTCTCTGAAAGTCTCTCACCAAATGAATGATTAGATCATATATAATTTCACTATACAGTGTGGTTTATATGCTTCTAAGCGTTCATAATCCCACTCGTAACTCGTATATAGTTTAAGTAACTGGCAACCAAATTCGCCGAGTACTCCACATCTCGTTCTGCCGTCTGGGCGTTTTAGCAAGCCCTCGTTGAAAACTAATTGGCACACATCCAAAAATGGGCACATTAGATAGATTAAATCTACACTTCCATCTTCATTTTTTCGGTATCCCATTTCAGAGGCAATCGATTTCATTGCAACTCCTGCTTGGCGAACTCTTAGCATTATAGCGTCCATGTCGAGATTTCTTTCCACTTTCGTTCCCGAGATTTCCATCGCCCTTTTGGTCATGCTCATCATTTCAACCCGCGTTCCGGCTCCGGTTTGGCCCTGAAACGCGTTTTCAGCCTTAACTTGGGCATACATGGCTACGCCGTGGGGAGGGTATTTATCAGATTTTGAGAATAGATACTCTTTCAGCTGTTCTAGGGTTTTGATGTCTTCGGGGGCTTTCTCTCCTTTTTGAGTCATAAAATTTAGGGCGTGTTTTATCACTCTGGCGGTGAATACAGGACCGTATATCTTTTCTTCTCCGCGTATCCCGTTAATAATTAGTTCTGTTAATATTCGGGGATCGGGCTCTTCATAGGGGGCTTTTTCAAACATTTTAAATTCAGAAAGATTAGTTTCCGTCACCTTCCAAAACCTCACGTGTCGTTGATTTAATTATTGATATATAGTTAATATTTTCGCAGTATAAAAATATTTTTAAATTATTTAAATTATAAAGTGAGTACTTTTTTTATGATTTTAATTGTAAAATGAGTTCTTTTATTACATTTTATTAATAAAAATTTACTAAATAGTTAATATTTTTAAAATTTTTAATCAAAAAGATTACCCTTTCTTGATTCCTGTATTTTTAATTAGTTATCGAGAAGAGATAATCTCTGAGAATTCTTAGATATTTCTTAAAGAAAGTTAGAGCGTGAGTAAAAATGGGGATTTATGTTATAATGTCGTTTTTGTTTTTGGTTTGGTGTGAATTTTTCCGAGGACTTTTTATTTGTTTGAAGGGTTAGAGTGTGAAACATTTTGCTATGCAGTTTTGTTTATCAAATTTCAAGAGATCATAGTCCCATTCAATGTTTGTAGCCATTTTTAGATACTGGCATATAATAGTTACGACGCCACATGAAATCCTGCCGTTTGACTGTTTTAACAAGCCATGCTCCAGAGACATTTGGCATCCCTCAAAAAAGTAACAACCGCCGTTAATTACATATATGGTTCCATCTCCATTATCCTTGTATCCAAATTCGATGGGAGCAATCTTCATATCAACTGCAAGCTGGCGAAGCTTAAATAGGATCTGATATATGTCAACATTTTTAGGTAGTCTCGTGTCACCGTTCGATTCAGCTATCTTTTGGGTAAGGCCCTTATACATAATTCGAGTTCCAGCTGCCAGAGAGCCTTCGAACTTTTTATCAGTTACATATTGGGCCCAAATGATTATGTAGTAGGGGGGTGTAGGTAGTTTTTCCGATTTTGAGATTAGATACTCTTTCAGCTGGTCCAGTGTTTTTATGTCTTCGGGTGGTTCTTCTCCGGTTTGTTTAGCTACCGCCTGTAAAGTGTACTTTATGAATTCGGCGGTGAATGCTGGACCATACAACCTTTCTCTTTCTTTCGGCCCCCTCATATGTAGTTCTATAACCGCTTTGAAGTCCGGTTTTTCATATGGAGCTTTTTCAAACATTTTGAAATCAGTAATTTTGTATTCTTTCACTTTCCAACCTCGGAATTTTTCTAATAGGCACTGTGTGGTTATTTTTTTGTGTTATAAAAATATTTTCTCATATTTATTTAAATTTCAAAAAGGAATTTTTTTATTATTTTGATTTAAAATTTACAAAATAGTGAATTTATACGCATAAATTTTAGCAAAAAGTCAGCCTTTTTCAAAAAGTTTAAAGAAGTATTATTTTAGCAATGATTGCGATTCCTTAAACTCTCTGGTTTGGGCGTCCTTCAACAACTCGTAAATCAGCATCTCCGTAGATGAGATTATGACTCCGTTATCCCTCATTCTTTCCAAACCCACCTGCCAGTTCTCGAGTGTACGGGAAGAAATGGCGTCAGAGATTACACAAACTCTAATATCATAATCTCGAGCCTCTAAAGCGGTCTGGTTCACGCACACATGAGATTCGATCCCGGTAATGATTAGTGTGGATATTTTGTTTTTTTCAAGTTGTTCTTTGAAGCCTTTGCCTCCGAAGCAGCTGAAAGCTGTTTTCTCGATGGGCATAATTTCGGGAATTTTATCTTTTATCTGTTTGATTGTTCGGCCTAGACCCTTTGGGTACTGTTCGGTTAGAATTATGGGCAACCTAACTATTTTTGCGAAGTCGATAAGTTTCAAAATGTTCTCAGCCATTTTTTCCTTGTTTTGCATTACAGCGTACAATTTTTCTTGAACATCGATTATTAAAAGAGTGGTATTTTCCCGTGTTAATAGTCTTGACTTCGACATCTTCGTTAACCCTCCTAAAAATTCATAGAAATTATTTAGTTGTTTTACTTTTAGAGACAGTTCGTTCTCATGAAATTTTCCTTTAATTTAGTGGCGTCTCCCCTCTCGATTAGTATATCTAGGTGTTTTTTAATCATCTGAGCCTCCCAGTAATCCAGAATATTCTTTTCGTAGGGCTTTTTCTTATAGAAGGGTGATAACTCTACCAAATCTTCTAAGGTTCTTGGAGTGCTGAGTAATTTCAGCAGAACTTTGTTTCTTTTCTCAAAGATTTCAAGGTAGCTCCGCAGCTTCTCATTTATTTTTTCTCTTCCAAAAACTGGTTCCTCGTGTCCTGATACAAATATCTCGGCGTCTAAATTAATTACTTTCTCAATAGATTTCATGAATTCTTTTATGTTGCTTTCCCGGTGCCCGTACCATGGACCGAAGGAAGTTAAATCAATGTCAGAGCCGAAAACTATTCTATCGTCTATGAGAAAGATGTGCAGGTCTTCGGTGTGTCCGGGGATATGTATGGCTTTTACTTCGGGCTCTTTAAGTATGATGTCACCATCGGAGTAGTGGTCCGCTTTGAAATCCCGTATCCCAATACTATTTTTCACAAAACGCTTCCAATCATCCCTCAAACTTTCATCAATGAATCTGTTTGCAAGTGATTCCAGATTTGTTTCATAACCCTCAGGCGACAGAACCCTTTTACCCTTCTCGTTAAAAATCCAAGCTCCCGCACAGTGATCGGGATGAGTATGAGTCAAAGCCGCAAATTCAACCTTGTCTACCAATTCCCTGACAATTTCAATTCCAACTCCCAAATCCAAAATAACCCTGCCCTTTACAATAAGCGAATTGGAAAAGGGAAAAATCGCCCGTTGTTTGCCCCTTACAAAGAAAATTTTGGGTTCTATTTCTATAGTTTCAAGTAACATGCTCTTCCAGTGGTCTGAAAAACTTTTAAAATTTAGGTTTACAGAGAATCAGCAAGAAAGCCCCTGCCCTTCAGGGCAGAGATGAATTTGGGGAGTTTAAATAGCGAAAAAAGAGGAAAAAAGATTGAGTGAAAAGGGTATGCGGATGATAAACTGGGGTTTTAAGACTGCCTGCTGCATAGAACTCATTACGAAGGATGAGGAGTTGTGCATTTGAAGAGGACCAACACCTTCCGGCTGGTTCTAAAAACAAAGGAGCAGAAGCAGAGACTGCTAAACCTAGCCAACAACTGCTCCAAAATGTACAACGAAATAAACCACAAACGCCGACAATCCTTCTTCTCGGGAGAATTCGACTGGGACACCGACGAACAATACTACAAGTACAAGGGGCTGGTCGGCTCCGCCACAGCCCAACAAATCATAATTAAGAACAACGAAGCCTGAAAATCGTACTGGGCACTCCTCAAGAATTGGAAAAAGGGAAAACTGGAGAGGAAGCCCAAACTTCCCGGGTATTGGAAGGATCGAGAAACCGGAAAAAGACCCCTAAGAATCATCGTAAGATGCGACAGCTACCACTTGGAAGAAAAGATCCTGAAACTCCCTTTCGGACTAAAAATCCAATGGAAGGGCAGAAACAGGTGGAAAGGCGGCAAACAGGGCAGACTCGAAATAAACTATGACAAACTCTCGGAGAAATGGTACGCCCACATGCCAGTAGAGGTCGAACCCCTACACCAGCCAAAAGAAGAAGAGAAGAAAGAGGCGTACGTGGATCTGGGAGTAAAAGTCCCAATAATGGCGATGGGGGCGGCGAGTGCGAACGGGGATGGGGAGGTGTTTGGCTACCGGGCGAATTCCACGCTCTCGGATTGGTGGTACTGGACGCGGAGAATCGCGGAACACCAGTCGGTGCTCAAGGAAGTGAACAACCGGAGTAAGTCACAGCAACTGAAATCATTGTATCAGAAGAGGCGGAGAAGGTTCAGGGACTGGGTGAACAAGATGGTTTCAGACTTCGTCTACAGGTGCTGGTGGAAAGGGGTTTTCGAGATTGTATGCGGAGACCTGAGAGATATAAGGAAGTCGGCAGACTTCTCCCGCAAATCCAACTCCATGATCCACAACTTCTGGTCTGTTGGCTACATTTTGAGGAGGATAAGGGAGAAGGCTGAGGAGTACGGAATCCGCTTAGTAACTGTTGATGAGAGAGGGACTTCATCAGAGTGTCCGAGATGTGGTTCGAAACACGTGGTGAGAAGAGGACGACTGTTCAAGTGTCTCAGCTGCGGGTTAGAGGCCCACAGAGACGCCGTAGGCTGCGTAAACATAGGGCTTGACGGTATGAAAAACTTCTTCTAGGCTTGATGAGTTGGTGGAGGACATGCATCGGCTGGCCCGTCCTGAGCATGACCCGTATGAGGTCGAGGGCTTGACTGGGCC